>Ga0156745_107_pt1 | contig 1863 bp, 1 predicted proteins | sample RifOxyD1_FD_112074 | JGI IMG/M metagenome (GOLD analysis project Ga0156745, IMG submission 112074) | Candidatus Staskawiczbacteria bacterium RIFOXYD1_FULL_39_28 | reverse complement strand
ACCTGTCCTTGTTTTAAACCGTTTGCCAAGGTCTCAACCTCGGGCCCGATGCAGTCGGTTTCTTTTTCAATGGAAATATTTAAATAATCCGATAATTTTTCTGCAACTTTATCCAAAGTGTATTTTCTATCTGCAACTCCTGTGCTTTCGGGGTCTAAATGGCTCATTAAAATTATTTTTGCCTTTTTTCCAATAAGATATTTAATTGTGGGTATTGTTTGCTTAATTCTAAAATCGTCCAAGATATTTCCCTTCTCGTCCAAGGGCACATTAAAATCGCACCTTACCAAGATGCGCTTATCTATAACTTCAAAATCTTTTATGCTTCTCATATATTAATATTATATCTCTACGCTAATTTGCTAATTATAGAATATTTTTAGGTGTTACGCCACTTCTTGTTGATAACACTGCTCGCAGTAAACTATCTCCGGGCGGTCGGGGGCATAAGAGGTTTCAATTTCCTTGTTGCACTTTGCGCAATTACGTAAAAATATCTTTATTGGATTTAGCTGTCCAATACGCGCCCTATCACGACAAAGAGGACACTGCCTAGGGATTAAAACATTCATTCTTCTATAAAATTCCAGTTCCATTTTTATTAACTTATAGTTTTTACCACAAATATCGCATTTTAATATACCGCTCAAAATCTCATCAGTAACGTCTTTAATATCATCCGGAACAGAAACCGTTGCCGATTCATATCCGCGCGAATCATCGTCCCGCCAAACAAAACCCCTATTAACAACTTCTTCTTTGGAAATAGGAAAAAATTCGTATGCGCTGGTTTCGTTGTATGCCCAAGGAGAAAATTCGGCCGGAAAAAATTCTCCATAACGGTATTCATTCTTTTTTAAATCAACGTAGGGCACATCCATCATTTGCTTCTTTATCTTTTCCACTAAATCTAAATATTCCTCTTTTGTGTATTGTTTGTTTAGGATGCAATATTCCGAGTTTCTAATTCCAACGCAGCCAAAAAGGTTTCCCGATCCATGACAGCCAAAACTATATTCTAAATCATGTGCGCCATAATTCCAAAAACCAAACTTTATATTACGGATAGTAAGACCAACCCAAACCGATTCATATACTAATTCAGAAGTCATTCCAAACATTGTATAGTCATACGCATCTCTTGCCGGTCCTGATTTTAACAACTGACTATATCTGACATCCTCCAAATTTCCCCCCATATAAGTGTCATGAACATTCTTTGAATTAAAAATATAATCCCCAACTACATTCACATTCTTACGTCCATGAAATTGTCTACGAGGTTGTGTAAGAAACAATTCTTGTACTTTTTTTCTAAAATCATTTATTTTTTCTAATGAACCAAAATTTAATTCTTTAACTTTTATTGCGTATTCTTCTTTTGTATAAGGCTGATTCAATATGTGATATTGTTTATTTCGCAAATTGATACAACCCATGCAATCAAAACATCCTGTAAGATCCTTTGAAAACCAAATATCATGTGAGTCATCGCAGTCTTGCGACCAAAATGCACGATAGCACTTATTTGAATTTACAACTTCATAGCAAAGTTCACTGTCGTTTATAAAAGCAACATCAAAACAATCCTTAAGCCTCGACATTGTGTTTGTGTATGCGCAATTTTCGCTATAGTCGCTTCTAAAACAAAGATAACAATTTTTCAGTTCTGATGCGCCGTTACAGTAAGGACTATCAATCATGGTCGCGTGAGCGGTATAAAGGGTTGGATGCGGCACCTCGCGGAAAAGATCGAGCCACTGTTCAAAAAATGATTTTGAGAAATCATATTCTTTACCGTATGACTTTGGATCCCAATCATCCGACCACCATTTTTCTTGAGAATAAATCTTATGCTGGTTT
>Ga0156745_116_pt2 | contig 8491 bp, 9 predicted proteins | sample RifOxyD1_FD_112074 | JGI IMG/M metagenome (GOLD analysis project Ga0156745, IMG submission 112074) | Candidatus Staskawiczbacteria bacterium RIFOXYD1_FULL_39_28 | reverse complement strand
GTCCAAAAGACGACTTTATTACAAAATCTTTTCCCAAAAACTTTTGGATTGTTTTTGCCTTCACGGGTGACTCAACTATAACCAAGCTTTTCATCTCGTTTTATTTTTTACTATTATTTTTGTTCACTATAACAGAAATATACGTATGTTTGCAATTTTTAGGTTTTGGAGTAATATAAAAACCGGTCTAAACCACAGGTCATTGTCAAGGAGAAAAGCCATGTCGGTTGAATCGATCCGGCTGAGCATGTATGGTGAAACGCTTGTTGTCGCGGATTCTTTTTCTGACAGCGACAAAATCCCGGTTAATTTTCCTCGTGCCGATTGCGAAGCGCACTTAGGTCACTTAGACGGGACGTTGCAACTTGTGTACGCAACAATGGTGTCAAAGACGCACTACGTCCTTTCCATAAAGTCTGGCGTTGCCGTTGGAAAGCGAGTGCCGATTAACATCGACACATTTGGAAAGTTGCGACAGTGGTGTGCTGAACAAATCGCATCAGTGGAAGGAGCCGAGAAAGAAGGTCGAGATTTGGTTCGCAAAGTCAATATCCTATTTGGCGTGCCAGATCGCAATTTGGGCCAAAGGTGGAAATTGCTTGACGAAGCGAGGGCGCGCGACTCTCAACGATAGCCGAAGAAATCCGGCAAAGCGCGAAGGAAACACCTTCGCTTTTTTTATGCTCGCATCTTCTCAACTGCCTCGCTTAAAATTTGAGAATATAAATTAAGCCCGATTTTGTTTATGGCGCCAGATTGCTCTCTGCCCAAAATATTTCCTGCTCCACGGAGCTCCAAGTCGCGGATTGCAATTCTGTAGCCGGCTCCCAATTCTTGGCTGTCTTGGAGAGCTTTTAATCTTTCGTTTGCCATGGGCGTTAAGGATTTTTTATCATAGAAAAAATATGCAAAGCTTTCTCTGTCGCTTCTGCCAACTCTTCCCCTTATCTGATGCGCCTGTGAAAGCCCAAGCCGTGTGGAGTCTTCTATAATAATCGTATTTACGTTTGGCATATCCAATCCGTTTTCAATTATTGTGGTTGCCAGTAAAACATTTGTTTTTCCTTTTTGGAAGTCGTCCATTATTTTTATCAATTTGATTTCTGGCATCCTGCCGTGGATTAAGCTAATTTTTGCTTTACGGCAAAGTTTTTTTATTTCGTGCCCAGTTTTTTCTATAGTTTGTATTCTGTTGTGCAAATAATAGATTTGCCCTTTTCTTTTAAGCTCTAAATTTATTGCTTTTTTAATTGCTTTTTTGTCATATGCTAAAACTTTTGTTTTAACAGCCAGCCTGCCTTTTGGGGGAGTTTGCATCAAACTGATGGATTTGAAAGATGACATCGCCAAATAAATTGTGCGGGGAATAGGGGTTGCCGACAAGCTTAAAACATCTAGACTGACCTTCATCTGTCTTAATTTTTCTTTTTGTTTCACGCCAAATCTTTGTTCATCATCAATTATTAAGAGCTGTAAATTATTGAATTCTATATCTCGAGACAAAAGCCTGTGCGTGCCAATGATAATGTCTATTTTCCCTTGCTTTAATTCTTCGGCTATTTTTTCCTGCTCTTTTTTGTTTTGCAACCTTGTTATCATCGCAATTTTTACGGGAAGCTTCTCAAACCTTTTTTTAAAATTATTAAAATGTTGGTTTGCCAAAATTGTTGTTGGGCAAATTAAAGCTGTTTGTTTGCTATTGACGGCTACCAATAGGGCGGCGCGAAGGGCAACCTCTGTTTTTCCAAAGCCCACGTCTCCGCAAACAATGCGGTCCATTGGAGTTTCTTTGCTCAAATCATTTTTAATATCCTCAATCGCCTGCATTTGGTCGGGGGTTTCCTCGTATATAAAACCCGCCCTCAATTGGCTCTCAATTTCTTTGTCTTCTGTATATATGGGGCGTTTTACAATTTCTTTTTTTGCGTAAAGATCTAAAAGATCTTTTGCCAGTTTTTCAACCCCTTCTTTTATTTTATATTTTGTTTTTTGCCAAAGTGACGAACCAAGCCGTGAAATTTTTGGATCGGTAAAACCAACGTATCGCGACAATTTTTTTTCCAAACCCAAAGGGACATAAAGCTTGTCTTCTTTGTCGTATTCAAGCACATAATATTCGGTTTTTGATTTTGAATTATGGATTTCGAATTTCTCGATTCCGCAGAATCGTCCTATGCCGTGGTCTAAATGAACAAGATAGTCTCCGGATTTTAGACCTTTTAATTCAGAAAATATTTTTTGAGACTTTAATTTTTTTAATAGAATATTTTTATATTTTTGCTCATCAGCAACAAAAATATCTAAAACTTTTATTTCATCAATCTCGTTTCCTAAAAAATCCAGCCTCACGGCATTTTTTGTGTTAATGGGGAATACGTCAATTATTCCGCCTTTCTGAGAAAATTCGCCGGGATCTGTAACCTTAAAAACTTTTTCATAGCCCATTTCGTCCAGTTTTCTTAAGAAGCTCGAAAAATTAAAACTATGGTCTTTTTCCAAAAAAATTATGTTATCCTCAAAAAAAGTTTGAGTATTGCGAGAATCAAGCAATTTTTCCAAATTTTCTGCATACCAAGACCCCTCCTTTTCCAAAAAGTAGGGGTGTATTCCAACTATTAAAAGTTGATTCAAACTATCCATATTTATATGATAATGATACTTAGAAAATTGAAAAATAGCAAAAAAAGTCCTGTCCTGCCGGTTGGCAAGGAAAGGACATGGAAGCTGGAGAATCAATATCGACGCGTCGGCGCGGTCATTTTTTGCGTAGGTCGGACTGTCCCGTTGGCGTCCGCCAATTTCTGTTTGCAGACGTCTGCACAGGTCGGTTTGCGCCGTAGATGAAAGAGCCCATTGCCGGCATTGCGTTTGGGCCGGAGCGGACAACGTTCGGTTGGGGTCGGGTTCGTTGTTGCGGGGCCATTTGCTGGGGCTGATTGTCGTAAACAACCATTGGCTGTTGCTGGGAAAACGAGGAAGGGGGCGGCAGATTGTGCTGCCATGCCCACACTCGCGCCGCCTGAAGTTGGGCAGCCATTCTTGCCGGATTCGCTGGCGTTTGGGAGTAAATCTGGGGAGTTGTCATTCCGCGTTGCTGCCAGAGTCTGAACTCTTGCTGTTCCCGCAATTCCTGTTGCGCAATAGCCTGCCAAATTGGCCCGGTATCCACAAATGGTTGCGCTGGTCTTTTTGCCTGCGCGACCGCCGAGGAGCATGCCATCACAGCCGTCATGGCCGCGATAATCAACGCCATCAGTAAAATGCGCTTGATCATAACGACTCTCCATGTTTTGGATGATTGACACGCGACCCACGCAACTGCACCCATAATTTTTTCAGATGGATTCAATTGCCTAAGTCGCGCATCTTATTTTAAGGTGCTATTTATACCGCTAGATTAATATTGCCACCAAGAAGATTAATTGTCAATTAATTAAACTCGTTCGTGGCTTTTTCATGGCCATTTTTTATTAGAGAATCTATCGCATCGGTGGTTTTGAAAATAACTCCGTTAATTATTTTTTGCTCGTTTTTTGAGAATTTTTTTAAAACAACTTTCATTGCCTTTACATCATTTTGTCCGCCTATTCCAATTCTTATTCTAATTAATCCTTCATTGCCGATATTTTTAATTATAGACTCTACGCCTTTATGTCCGGCAGAACCGCGCTCTTTTACTATTTTTATTTTGCCGACTTTTAGGTCTATATCGTCGTGGACAATAACAAGCAAGGGTTTAGGGTTTAGGATGTAGGGTTTAGTTAAAACGCGGACGGCCTTGCCTGACTCGTTCATAAAAGTCTGGGGCTTTGCCAAAATAATTTTATTGTTTTCCGAAATTAATGCATTAGCTTTTTTATTTAAAACAAAATCAGGAAAATTATTTTTTTTTGCAAATTCATCAATTGCCATAAAGCCAACGTTATGGCGGGTGTTTTCAAATTTTTTGCCCGGGTTTCCCAGGCCAATTATTATTATCATATTTAATCATTCTACACATTGACTTTGGCTTTTTCAAGAGCTATAATTTTTTAATAATACATTCCTTTGGCAAAAGAGGGGAGGTGTTATATGTTCGTTGTCAACAAGGCAAAGAAATGGGAAAGGGGGTGATCCTAGTTTTTTGTCGTTTTGGCGGGACAGAGAAGAGGCACTTTTCTGTCCGATCTGTTTCTTGCAAGAAGGAATCTTGTATGCCGTTTCGAAGAAAAGCGGTGCTTCGCCACGTGAGTAGCATGGATTCCGCTCAGCGCGAGTTTCTCGCCTATGCGGATCCTTCCGAGCCTATCCATAGTATCAAGTGGAGGTTTTCGCAGAAGTTCCACGTCGGAATCCATTTTGAGCTCGTGGAGCTGTTGGCTGGCAGAACCGACCTTGTCGCCCCGACACTGAAGCGCAAAGAGCGCTCTCAAAGGAGGCGGCGTCCGCGCCGCCGTCGCTGGCTGAAGAGGCATCGGCCCTGCTTTAACCGATAACCCTTTCTTCGCCTTCGCGATTTCCCACGGGGGTCGCAGCAAACATGGCGTTTGCTTGCGACCCTTTTTTATTGTTTTTAAGGGTATTGCAATACTATAAAAAGTATGATAAAATATGTAAATTATGGAGAACAATCAAACTAATAATATCGTTGAAGAAAAGGATCCTGAAAAAGAAATTGTGGGGTATAAAAAATATTTGTCTTTTGCCTGGGAACTTTTTAAAATAGCTTTAATTGCCCTGGTAATAGTTTTGCCAATAAGGTATTTTTTATTCCAGCCGTTTATTGTAAAAGGAGAATCAATGGCGCCCAATTTTGAGTCGGGAGACTATTTAATTGTTGACGAAATTTCTTACAGGCTTTCAAACCCTCAAAGGGGTGACGTTGTTGTTTTTGATTTTCCCAAAGACACGTCGCAAAGATTTATAAAGAGAGTTATTGGGCTTCCGGGAGAGACGGTTAATGTTGTCGGAGGAAAAGTGGAAATAATAAAAGACGGCAAAATAACTATTTTGGAAGAAAAATATCTTCCAGATAATTTGAAAACAATTGGTGAAATAAAAATAACTTTAAAAGAAAAAGAATATTTTGTGTTGGGAGACAACCGAGATTATTCTTACGACTCAAGGGCGTGGGGAGTTGTCCCGCAAAAAGATTTAGTCGGCAAAGCATTTTTAAGGCTTTTCCCTGTCACAGAATTATTTGTGATACCAAGGCCCAGTTATTAAAACACATAATAATGAAGTATCAAACCTTGTCAGGAGTGCACGATATTCTGCCCGAGGACTTTGTTTATTTTAACAAGGTTCAAAAAACGGTTGAAAGCGTGGCAAAATATCACGGATTTTCAAGAATTGAAACTCCTGTTTTAGAGTTTGCGGAAGTTTTTTCAAAAGGCACCGGAAGCGGTACAGATATTGTTGAAAAAGAAATGTACACATTTCGCACAAAAGGTGGCGACTTGGTTGCGCTAAGGCCCGAATATACTCCCGTAATAATGAGAAGCTATATTGAACACGGAATGCACAACCAGCCCCAGCCAATAAAGCTGTGGTATTTGGGGCCGTGTTTTAGGCACGAAAGGCCTCAGGCAGGAAGGTACAGGCAGTTTAACCAGTTTGGCTTTGAAGTTTTAGGAGAGCAAAACGCTTCTTTGGACAGCCAGATTATCCAAATGAGCTATGACGTAATGAAGGAGCTGGGGTTTAAAAATATTTCAATTGAAGTAAATTCAATTGGCGACTCAGAATGTAGGCCATATTTTAAAAAGATATTGATAAGCTATTTTAAGTCGCGCAGGGCCGCATTGTGCCCGGATTGCCAGAGAAGGCTAAAAGAAAATCCATTAAGAATTTTGGACTGCAAAGAGGAAAAATGCCAAAGGGTAAAAGCCGGAGCGCCTCAAATAATTGACCACCTTTGCGAAAACTGCCACGCCCATTTTAAGGATGTTTTGGAATTTTTAGACGAGCTTGAACTTCCTTACACATTAAACCCATATTTGGTGCGCGGGCTGGATTATTACACAAAAACAGTTTTTGAAATTATTGAAAATTCTGAAGACGGAAAAGCGCAGGGCACATTAATGGGAGGCGGAAGGTATGACGGTTTGTCAAAGATTTTAGGAGGCAGGGACACTCCTGCCTGTGGGGTTGCGGGAGGAATGGAGAGAATAATAAATTTGCTGGGAAGCAGAGAAGATAAGGCGGTTGTCAAAAGCAAAAAGCCCGAGGAAGCAAAAATATTTTTGGCCCAGCTTGGGCAGATGGCAAAAAGAAAGGGAATGAAGTTGTTTGAAGAATTCAGGGCGGCAAAAATTCCTGTGGCAGAGTCGTTTTCAAAGGATTCTTTAAAAGCCCAATTAAGATCTGCAGACAAAATGGGGGCAAAATGGGTTTTAATTTTTGGGCAAAAAGAAGCATTGGAAGATTTTATTACTTTGAGGGATATGGAAACAGGAACCCAAAAAGAAATAAAATTAGACAAGGTCGTAGAAGAGATGAAAGAAAAAATTAAATCATTAAAAAATTAAAATTTGCGCATATGGCATTACAGGTTACAAAAAAAGACAAAGAAACTTCGCAAAATTTGGTGCACCGATTTACCAAGGTCGTAAGGCAATCGGGGGTTTTGCTTCAGTTAAGGGGACATCAGTTCCACAAAAGATCAAAATCCGCTTTGGCAAAAAAGAGGGGCGCGTTGAGAAGAGTGGAGTTGCGGCTCGAAAAAAGAAAAGCCGAAAAATTGGCAAAACCAAAGGCTTAGTTTACACTCGACCTCGCTTATGCTTAAACAACAAATACACAAAGACGCCACTGATTCCCTGAAAGCAGGAGATAATTTAACTACAACGACTTTGCGTTTGTTGCTGGCATCTGTTGCCTCAAAAGAAAAAGAAAAGAGATATAAATTGTCTCTGGAAAAAGATCCGGAATTTACAGATGAAGAGGTACAGGCCGTGGTTTCTTCTGAAATTAAAAAAAGAAGGGACGCTATTGCGCTTTATGAGCAAGGCAAACGGCTAGAGCTTGCAGAAAAAGAAAGAAAAGAAATTGAAGTTTTGCAAAAATACTTGCCAGAACAATTATCCTCCGAAGATTTAAAAAAACTGGTTGAAGAGTCTATTGCTAAAACCGGCGCCAAAGAGATTAAGGAAACGGGCAAAATAATGGCCGATTTAATGCCAAAAGTTAAGGGCAAAGCCGAAGGAAGCGAAATTTCAAAAGTTATAAAAGAAATCTTATCAAAGTAAAAAATCGGAGAACGGGTCTTCGCTTTTTTGTTTGCTTGACAATTTGGCGGAATGGAATAAACTTTTAAATGAGTTGTTTTTTGAAAACGCCCTAAGTAACTGGGCATAATAATGAGAGGAGCGTGTCATGTCTCAAGATCCGCGAGTTGTTAAGGCCAAGCATCCGTTGATGACATTTGTGCCAACCGCTTATTCGCTCGAGGAGTGGATGGCAAAATGGAAGGAAACCAAAAAGCTTGGCGACCTGCTCGGACTGTTGCATTTGTTGACGACCGGGGAGGCGCAGTGGTGGTGGAAGGAAGCGGAATTAGTGTCGCTTCTTTTGGATATCGCCAACGGCTACGATGGCGGTTATGATTTTCACGACAGGCAGGAATATGATTACAATAATGAGATTGCCAGGAACCGCCAGAAAATCTCGGAAAAGGCGTTTGGCGTTCTCTGCGCGAAGTTTTTTAATGGCGGGGCAAGGGACGGAGGCCACCCTTTGTGGTGGTGGATACTGGAGCACGATGTTCTGTTTCAAAAAGTCCTGTGGTTTCTACGGCCGGACAGGAAAAATTACTTCGACAGCTCTTTTTACTCAGATGCCAACATCCGGCACCAGCAGGAAATGTTGCGAGAGTTTATGAGAGAATTTACCCGGCTCGGATGGAAATTTAGTTCAATGTCTGAGCGATGCTATAACGAAACAACCGACGAGTCGGTTAGGAACCGGCTGGTTGCTACTAGACCGCAGTTCATTGAGATTCTAGACCAATTAAAGGAGCTTAATTGGTTGAACACTCAGGAACTGGATGAGGCATCTTTGAAGAAGCTGGTCGAGCTGGCCATGGGCAAGAGTTACAGCTTTCCTCACGAGAGGGCTTTTTCCTCTTCAAACTATAGGAAGCCAGCCAGTTTACAGGAAGCAGTGCTCGGCGGTTCGGTTGCTGCTCAAGTTGTTCTTCTGCACAGAGTCAGGGAAAGAGAACGGAAGCGTATAAAAGCACTGTACGAAAAGTCATGCAAAGAACAAAAAGAAGCGGATCGACAACGCGCGCTGAAAGTTCTGGAGACAGAACAGGCCAAATTGGCTCAAATGGCCATAGAATTGGAAGGCCAATCGGGCAAACGATAGAACCTTTAACTTCTGCAGTCATATACCCCGCGTTGAACTCGCAAAAGCATCACCCGGGGTTTTTTATTTTAAGAAAGAGGGGTATAATAATAAAATATTATTAAAAACGTAAAAATATGTTATCTAAAACGCAAAAAATTTG
>Ga0156745_115_pt1 | contig 12746 bp, 10 predicted proteins | sample RifOxyD1_FD_112074 | JGI IMG/M metagenome (GOLD analysis project Ga0156745, IMG submission 112074) | Candidatus Staskawiczbacteria bacterium RIFOXYD1_FULL_39_28 | reverse complement strand
ATTTTGTAATAAAGTCGTCTTTTGGACATGTACGAGATTTGCCTAAAAGGGAATTGGGAATTGATGTTGAAAAGGATTTTGAGGTAAAATATATCGTGCCGACAAAAGCCAAAAAAGTTGTTGCCGAATTAAAAAAAGATTCCGAAAAAGCCGGCAGCACCATTCTGGCTACCGACGAAGACCGCGAAGGAGAAGCAATCGCCTGGCACTTGCAAGAAGCTTTAAAGTTAAAAAACCCGCAAAGAATTGTTTTCCACGAAATTACAAAAACCGCTATTGAAGCCGCTCTGAAAAAACCAAGAAAAATTGATATGCATTTGGTGGACGCCCAACAGGCAAGAAGAATTTTGGACAGGATTGTAGGATACAAATTGTCTCCATTTTTGTGGAAAAAAGTTGCCAAAGGATTGTCAGCCGGTAGGGTGCAATCAGTTGCGCTAAGGCTGGTTGTTGAAAGAGAAGAAGAAATCAAAAAATTTATCGCAACAGAATATTGGAGCGTGGAAGCTTTGCTTAAAAAAAACACAAAAGAATTTTTAACTTATTTAGCAAAAAAAAATGGGAAAGTGATAGATAAACTTGGAATCAAAAACAAACAAGAAGCAGACAAAGTTTTATCGGATTTGAATAGCGCAGATTACATTGTTGAAAACGTTGAAAAAAAAGAAACAAAAAGGCATCCTGCTCCACCGTTTACAACCAGCACATTGCAACAGGCAGCTTCGCAAAGATTTGGCTGGCCGGCAAAAATGACTATGTCCATTGCGCAAAGATTGTATGAAGAAGGAAATATAACTTATCACAGGACAGACTCGTTAAACTTAGCGGAATCGGCGCTGTCTGGAGCCAAAAAATTTATTATTGAATCTATGGGACAAAAATATTGGTCTGGGGCAAAATTTAAAACAAAAGATAATTCGGCTCAGGAGGCTCACGAAGCTATAAGGCCGGCTTACGCCGACAAAATTCCGGAATCATTAAAAGGAATTGACCCGCGGCAATTAAAGCTATACACTTTGATATGGCAAAGATTTATTGCCTGCCAGATGTCTTCTGCTGTTTTTGATTCCGTTTCAGCTGATATTAATGCCAAAAATTATACGTTTAGAGCCACGGGACAAACATTAAAGTTTGACGGGTTTTTAAAAATTTATCCTTCAAAATTTGAGGAGGCAATTTTACCAGACTTGGAAAAAAATGATAATTTAGAGCTCAAAAAACTGGACTCATTGCAACATTTTACAGAACCGCCCGCAAGATATAACGAAGCCAGTCTGATAAAAACTCTTGAAAAATACGGCATTGGAAGGCCTTCAACGTATGCCCCAACTCTGGCAACAATTCAAGACCGGCATTATGTTGAAAAAAACGAACAAAAAAGATTTGTACCCACTGAAATGGGAACTATTGTAAATGATGTTTTGGTAAAAAACTTTCCTGAAGTTGTTGATATTGATTTTACTGCTAAAATGGAGAAAGAGCTGGACGAAGTGGCCGATGGCAAAGACTCGTGGCAAAAAACGTGCAGGGATTTTTACAACCCTTTTTCAAAAAATTTGGCGGAAAAATATAAAGATGTTAAAAAAGAAAATCTTGATATTAAGACAAATAAAGTCTGCCCCAAGTGCGGGTCGCCTCTAATTGAAAAGCTGGGAAGATTTGGGAGATTTTACGCCTGCTCAAAATTTCCCGAATGCAAATATACGGAGTCCGTGGACGAGAAAAAAAATGATTTGGGGATTAAATGCCCCAAGTGCAAAGAGGGAGATGTTGTAGCCAGAAAAACAAAACGTGGAAAATTCTTTTACGGGTGCAATAAATTCCCTAAATGCGACTTTGCTTTGTGGGACAAGCCAATAAACGAATTTTGTGAAAAATGTGGTTCCATTTTAGTTGAAAAAAGCAAAAAGATTAAATGCTCTAACAAAGAGTGTGGTTATACCAGGGAATGAAAAATGAAATAGACAGAATAATAAAAAGAAGCCCAAACCCTGCTTTAATTGAGGGCGCTTTTAATTTTGCAAAAGAGGCATACAAAGATAAAAAAAGGCTTTCGGGTGAAAATTATATTGTTCACGCGTTAAGGGTGGCGTTAATGCTAGAAAAAATGGGTATGGATCCGCCCACCATCGCGTTTGGACTTCTGCACGATGCGCTAGATGACGTACCCGACTCAGCAAGAAAGGTTGAACTGGAAGCGATTGAAAAAAAATTTGGAAAAGAAATACGCGATTTGGTAAGAAAAATTTCGGAACTTGCTAGAATAAGATATTCATTAGCCATTTCCATAAAAGACAAAAAAACATCCACCCGGGAAAAGATTGAAAATCTTCGAAGGATGTTTTTAGCAATTGCCGGAGATTTAAGGGTTGTTTTAGTGGAGCTGATTTCAAGGCTTGACGGGCTGAAACTTTTAAATTATTTACCAAAAGACCAGCAAAAACTGCACGCGCTGGAAACTCTTCAAATTTTTGTGCCGGTGGCAAACAGACTTGGCTTAAGTGAAATAAGAAGAAGTCTTGAAGATATTTCTTTTTCTTATCTCTTTCCGGAAAAGTATAAATTGTTGAAAGAAAAAATAGAAGAAGAATACGAAGAAAGAGAAAAATATTTAAAAAAATTTATTGACTATATTGGCAAAATATTTAAAAAAGAAAGGGTAAAAATTTTAAACATAAATTACCGAACAAAGTCGTACTGGAGCACCTACCGGAAACTTTTGAGGCATGATATGGATTTTGATAAAATACATGACTTGCTGGCTCTAAGAATAATCGCGCAAAATGTTGAAAGCTGTTATAAAATTTTGGGCATATTGCACAAGCACTTTAAGCCCATTTCCGAAGAAATTAATGATTATATTGCAAAGCCCAAAAAAAACGGGTATAGGTCGCTACATACAACTGTTTTTTCAAAAGAAAACAAGGTCACAGAAATACAGATAAGAACAGAAGAAATGCACAAAGAGGCTGAATACGGAATTTGCGCCCATTGGTCGTACAAAGAAAAAATTGATTTAGGCAAAGAGGCAAAAAAATTTGAGTGGATGGCGGGAGCCGAAAATTTTTGGAAAAGCTTTAAAATTAATTTTTTTGAGAATCAAGTATTCACCTTTACGCCGCGTGGCGACATAATTGCCCTGCCCAAAGGGTCCTGCCCCATTGATTTTGCGTATGCCGTGCATTCTGAAATCGGAAACAAGTGTGAATCTGCAAAAATTAACAACAAAATTGTTCAGCTAAACCATATTTTAGAAAATGGCGACATAATTGAAATCACCACAAATAAAAACAGGCGTCCCTCAAAAGACTGGTTGAGGTTTGTTAAAACCTCTTTTGCCAAGTCGCACATAAAAAAGATAACCGAAGAAAAGTCCGGCTTTAATCTTCCTATCCCAGGGTTTATAAAAAGAAAAATAGCCGAAATATCAGAAGCTAGAAAGAAAAAACTGGAGCAAAAGCAGTTATTAGTAACCGAAAGACCAAGGCATATTTTTTTAGCCGGGCAAAAAGGAATGTTAATCCACCTTGCCAAGTGCTGTAATCCAAAACCCGGAGAAAAAGTTAAAGCGTACATTTCAAGACACAGAGCAGCTGTTTTGCACAGAACATCCTGCGAAAATTTCAAAAGAATTTCAGAAAAATTCCCCGAAAAAATAATTGATGCTTCGTGGGAATAGGCTTTGCCCCGTTAGAAATAAATTTCTAACGGGGTTGAAAAATAACAAAAAACATGGCAAAATAAAGAAAATCAGCCACGGTGATGAAATTGGCAAACATAGCGGACTCAAAATCCGCCGCCCTTAAAAGCTTGTGGGTTCAAGTCCCACCCGTGGCACAGTCGCTTGTTAATATAATTAAATTATGGAATATGACAAAAGATAATGCAGAATCAAGCCGTACAGATGAGGAACATTCAGGAACCGAGAGTATAGAGAATGCGATACCAGATCAGAAGATTCCTGACGGAGCAAAAGAAATGGCCGAGGAAGTAACAAGAGAATTTTTTACCGAAAAACAACTGGATGATGAACGAGATAGGATTTTTAAGAAAATTAAGATATTAAAAGAAATCCGAAGCAAAAGTCTTTCCGCAAGACAAAAAATTATCACCTTTTATGACGACGGATCAGCTGCAACAATAAGAGATTGGGAAAGGTATTTGCATGGGATAGAAGCGAGAATAAGGCTCATACATGGACTTCCTGATAGTATTTCTAATGCAAAGGAAATAGAAAAACTGTCGAGGTTAAAAAACTGGGAAGAATAAGGCGTTTCTTCAGGTAATGAAGAGCATTCAATGTAAACTAAAAAACTCCGCTTGTGCGGAGTTTTGATTTACAGCGAGTATTCGTCTAATGGCTCCGGAATAATAATTTTTACTTTATCGCTTTTTATTTCGTCCCTGACTTTTGGCAGATCATTTTTTCTAAAATCCCTGTTTAGATGGGTTAGCGCCAAAGTTTTTACATTATTTCCTTCGGCAAACTTAATTCCTGAAACAACCGAAGAATGACCAATTTTTTCTTGATTATAAAGATATGTTTCCAATATTAATAAATCTAAATTCTTATAAAAGTCTGTTCCCTGGACAGGAGAGCCGTCTCCGCTATATGCCATGATATTTTTGCCGTCATTCACCTTAACTGCCAAATTCTCTCCGGAATGAATGGTTTTATTAAAAGACAACCTTAAATCCTGGAAATCTATATCCTGCCCTTCTTCAACTTCAACTATTTTTATCTCAAATTTAAATTTATCTTTAAACCCAAAATAAGCTAAATCCATTAATTTTTCAAACTGATTCTTAAAACCTTTTTCTGAAATAATCGTTAACGGCCGACTTCTTCCTGTGCCTCCTTCCCACATTCGCATCAACACAGCTGGCACGCCAAAATAATGGTCGGCGTGTTGATGGCTTATATAAATGGCATCTAAAAAGTTTGGATCTTTGTTAAATCTCCATAGCTGTTGAGGGACGCTGTATCCGCAGTCTAAAAGCAATTTAGTTTTGTCTGTAATAATTAAGTGGGAATTGTTTGGCTGGTTTTCATCAAACGCTTCGCCCACTCCCAAAAATAAGATTTTCATATTTTTTAAATAGTTTATTTAAAATAAAAGCAACCGCAGTGCCAATAATAGCCCCTACTAAAATGTCTGATAGCCAGTGGATGCCGACAAAAACCCTTGAAATAACTATTAAAAAGCTGGCGATATAAAAAAACCAGCCTAATTTTTTATTATACAAATAAATTATTGTTGAAAGCGCAAAATAAAAAGTTGCGTGCCCCGACGGAAAAGACGCCTCTTCTGCGCTCTTGCTTATTAAGGGAGAAAAATTTAAAACAACGAAAGGCCTTGGCCTGAACCATAACCAGCGTATTATTTCTGCTAACACAAATCTTGAAAAAACCCCCGCAACCAATGCCCCCAAAACCATTCGCCAGTATTTTCTAAAACTTACGGCCAACAAAACCAGCAGACAGGCAAGCAAAAAATACTCCAAATACTTTGCAAAAAATATGCCAAAATAATCCAACCATTCCCATCTTCTTGCAAATCCGTGCACTAAATTAAATAAATATAAATCTATATACATCTATTTTGGTAGGGGAAACTTTTTGCAAAGCTTTATTACCTCTTTTTTAAGTTCGCCTAAAAATTTTTTGTTTTCGCGGTTTTCAATTGCTTTATTTATCCAGCCAGCAATTAACCTTACCTCCTTTTCTTTCATGCCCCTTGTAGTAATTGCGGGTACGCCAATCCTTACCCCCGAAGGATCCATTGGCTTTCTTGGATCGTCGGGTATCATATTTTTATTTATGGTAATTCCTATCTCATCTAACACCTTTTCAGTTTCTTTTCCTGTAGCTCCTTTGCTTGAAAAAACATCTGCCAAAATCATATGATTATCCGTACCTCCAAACATTAATTTAAACCCGTATTTTTTAAGTTCTTGTTCTAAAACTTTAGCATTTTTAATAATTTGTTTTGCATATGTTTTATATGCCGGCTTTAAGGCCTCTCCAAGTGCTACTGCCAAGGCTGCAATATTATTCATATGAGGACCCCCTTGAAATCCGGGAAAAACAGCCTTATCTATGGCTTGAGCATATTTTTCTTTGCACATTATCATACCTCCCCTTGGCCCCCTTAAAGTTTTGTGGGTTGTTGTTGTAACAATATCAAAGTATGGCACAGGATTTGGTATTGCTTTTCCGGCAATTAAACCTGCTATATGGGCTATGTCAAACATTGTAATGGCCCCAACTTTTTGGGCTATATCTGTAAATTTTTTATAATCTATCTGGCGCGTATATGCTGAAAAACCGGCCAGCATAAGCTTTGGCTTTTCTGAAATAGCCATTTTTTCCAGTTCATCGTAATCAATTAATCCCGAGGCATCTGTTTTATACCTTACAAAGCGATAAATCTTGGCTGACAATGTTACGGGGTGCCCGTGTGTTAAGTGGCCACCATGAGAAAGATCCATGCCCAAAACAGTGTCTCCTGGGCTTAAAACAGCAGAATAAGCAATCATATTGGCGGGCGCTCCCGACAATGGCTGGACATTTGCATGCTCTGCTCCAAACAATTTTTTTGCTCTTTCTATGGCCAAAGACTCAACCACATCTGTATATTTTTGTCCTCCATAATAACGCTTACCGGGCAAACCTTCAGAATATTTGTTTGTAAAAACAGAACCCAGTGCCTCCAAAACAGCTGGCGACACATAATTTTCAGAAGCAATTAACTCCATTCCCTCTTGTTGGCGCTTAAGCTCTCCCTGTAACGCCTTATAAACTTTAATATCCTGTTTTTTTAACTTTGCCATATTATTTTGTAAGATTTATTTAATTTTAGTATATCATCTTACAACTTTTATTCAACAAAACGCAAAACAAAAGGCTCTCGTCAACTTTTCTCAAAGTATCAGAGAGCCATAAACTCACAATCACTAAGTCCCAAGGGGACAAAGCGTCAAGAATCGCGGGAGAGGATCTGGTAGCCCGCACCCCACCTGTGCGGATGCTCAACCGAGCGGGCGTACACGCGCCAGCAGCCACGGCCCGAGTACCAGAGCGCGAGCACGGCCCAGACATTGCCGTCGTTGCCGATGGCGTACATGATGTTGGCGTAGCCGTTGACCAGCAACACGCCATCCTCGCCCTTGCTCTGCTTTTCCATAAGCTCGAACAAATAAGCGAGCGGGGTCGTAGCGCGGGCGCCGAGTTCGGCGAGAATGGGGGCGTCAAGAGACGACCTCTCCAGCCGATGAACGGCGAGGTTGGTAGCTCCGACATTTTCCTCCACCTTGTTCCCGAAGAGCCGGTCGAAATCGGCACTCGTCCAACCAATATTTGCCTTTTTCTTGGCGCTGTCGTTGGCGACGAATCTCTTCATCGCGCTTACCGAAGCCGTGGCGATTTTGTAAAGAATAATCGCCATCTTGACCACGAGGTCGCCCACCAAGAACTTTTCGGCAGCTTCCTCGCCGCCCAACTTGTTGACGATGGCCTCAAACCAATCCATGGACCTGTGACCGTACTTAGACATAGTAGCCATCCTTTCCCGACTGATAGTCGGATTCTTCCCTGTCCGCTGGACAGGTGGCCGCAATGCGGCAGGTAAAACTAAAAATTGCCGAGGTTGGCAGTCATAGCCAAAAAATACTGAATTTATCCGTATCTTTTGGCTACAACTACCTTTCGCAAATATCTTTTCGTAATAAAAAAGAACTATGTTTTATAGTTCTTAGTATGTCACTTTATCTCAACCTTGTCAACGTTTTGCCTGTCAAATCAACTATTTTTGATGGTTTGGATTTTTTTAGGTTTCCGGCGTCAATTATCAAAACATCGCTTTTTCTAAATTGGTTTATTATATCACTAATTTTTGACATTGGTGACTGACCTGAAATATTTACTGAGGTCTGCGCCAACGGTTTATTTATTGTTTTTAGTAAATCATTTAAAAATTTATATTTAGGAATTCTTAAGGCTATTGTGCTTTTTTTATTTTTTTTATTTAATACAAATGTATATTTGCCGGGCCATTTTTGTTTTATTATTTTTTCCTGTTTTGCATTAATTTCGGCCAGCTCTTTTGTCATTTTTAAATCTTTTACGAAAACAGCCAGCGGTTTTGACCTTGGCCTTTTTTTTATTTTATAAATTTTTCCAACCGCTTTTTTATTTGAGGCATCAGCCAAAAACCCATAAACAGTATCCGTAGGGCAGATTAATATTTTCCCCTTTTTTAAAGCAGCAACTGCTTTACTTAGCGGTTTTTGAGACATTTTTAAAACCTGCATCATTTTTCAAAAAATTTGAAAACTTTTCAACATCTTCCGGTTTGCCAAAATCCATCCAAAAATCATTTATTTTTTTAATTTTAACCTTCCTTTCTTTTGCCAGCAAAGATATTGCATCAGTAATTTCATATTCGCCCCGAGGCGATTTTTCAATTTGAAATACTTTTTCAAGAATTTCCGGAGTAAATTTGTATAAGCTGGTGTTTATTAAATCTCCCACAAATTCCTTTGGTTTCTCAATAATTTTATCCAAAAAGTCCCCTCCATCCTCTATTAACACTCCAAATTTTTCAGGATGGCTGTTTTTTAATCCTGCAACATATGAAAAATTGTCACCAATGTTCATTGATTTTAAATCTTCAACCGTATAAAAATTATCTCCGCACAAGGAAATAAAATTCTCGTTTTTCACTAAATCTTTAACGCATTTTATTGGGCAAGCGGTTCCATATTCCTTTTCCTTTGGCCCCAAAATTTCAAATTGGCTCACAATTTTAATAGACAGCCCCTCTTTGTCCTTCATATATTCTTTTATAAAAGCTTCAATCATATCACCCTTAAACCCCACCACTAAAATAATTTCCGGATAACCAGCCCTGTAAATATTGTCTAATAAATAAGCCAGGAAAGGACGCTTCTCAACATTAATAAGGTGCTTGGATTTGTCGGCCGTAAGGTGAAGCATGCGCGTCCCCTGGCCGGCAGCCGCTATTACAACTTTTTTTATCATATTAGGTAACTATGTTAATTAGTTTATCTGGCACAAAAACTATTTTTTTAATTTTTACGTTATTAACTAAATTATTAATTTTTTCAGATTTTAAAATTAATTTTTCCGCTTCTTTTTGAGAAATGCCCACCCTAACCTCAATTTTGTCCCTTAATTTTCCGTTTATCTGCACTATTAATAATACTCTCTTTTTTTCAATTAACTCTTCATTAAATTTTGGCCATTTTTGCGAACAACACAACCCCTTAATTTTTACGGTTTGCCACAGTTCTTCAGATAAATGCGGGGCAAAAGGGCTCAAAATTTTCAAAAAATCCGAAAGGTCTTTCTTGTTTAACCCGGCTTCCAAAGCGTGCCACCCGTTTACAAATTGCATCAAAGCAGAAATCGAAGTATTAAATTTCATCAGCTCAATGTCTTCTGTAACTTTTTTTATGGTTTTATGCAAGAGTTTTTTTAAATTTTCATCACTTTTTACGGGCGCTATTTTGCTAAAGGATAACTTATATATTTTTTCAATAAATCTTCTCACACCCACAACCCCTTTTGCGTCCCATGGTATTGTTTGGTCAAACGGCCCCACAAACATTTCATAAATCCTTAAAGTATCTGCTCCATATTGCTTTACAACGCTATCTGGGTTTACAACATTTCCCTTTGATTTTGACATTTTAATGCCTCCCTCCCCCAAAATCATGCCATGAGAAGTTCTTTTTTGATAAGGCTCCGGGCCTATTGTTTTTGGAATAGCTTTAATGTCCCACAAAAATTTATAAACAAACCTGGAATATAGCAAGTGCAAAGTTGTATGCTCCATTCCGCCGTTATACCAGTCAACGTTCATCCAATATTTTAAGGCTTTTTCATCAGACAAGCTTCTGTTATTTTTTGGGTCTGTATATCTTAAAAAATACCAATTTGACCCCGCCCAGTTTGGCATTGTGTCGGTTTCCCTTTTTGCCGGGCCTTTGCACTTCGGACATTTTGTATTAACCCATTTAGAAATCACAGATAAAGGAGACTCGCCCGTATTTGTTGGCTTATATTTTTTAACGTTGGGCAGTTCTATCGGCAAATCCCTTTCCGGAACAGGTTGCCATCCCTGCCCGCCGGGCAGGCGGGCGCACTTTTCACAAAAAATCATTGGTATTGGCTCGCCCCAATAATGTTGCCTTGAAAATATCCAATCACGCAATTTATAACTTATTTTATTTTCCGCCAAACCTTTTGCCCTTAACCATAAAGCAATTTTTTGCCTTGCTTCGACTGATTTTAATCCGTCAAATTGCGAGGAGTTATAAAGAGTCCCATCGCCCTCGTAACACTCCTCAAGGTTTTTTGTTTTTTGCGCTAGTGTTTCGTTGTCGGGCTTAATTGACGTACGCAAAGGTATGCCGTATTTTTTTGCCATTTTAAAATCCCTTTTGTCGTGCGCGTCCGCAAAAACCGCCCCTGTGCCATATTGCTCCAAAACAAAGTCAGAAGTCCAAACTGGCATTTCTTCTCCGGTTGCAGGATTTTTGACCGTAATCCCCTTTAACTGCACGCCAGTCACATCTTTGTCCTCATTTGCTCTATCCATATCAGAAACGTTCTTTGCATCCTCTCTGTATTTTAAGATCTCGCCAATGTTTTCAATTTTGTTTTTGTGTTTGTCAATAAAATTGTGCCCCGGCGCCAATATTAAAAAAGTGCCGGAAAATATTGTGTCTATCCTTGTTGTAAAAACCTCAATAAAATCTTCAACTCTTTCAGCTAAAAACTTAACCTGAACCCCAAAAGACTGCCCAATCCATTCTTTTTGTTGTATTTTTATTTTTTCCAAATAATCAACCAAATCCAAATCTTTTATCAACCTGTCGGCATATTGCGTAATTTTTATCACCCACTGCTCTTTTTCCCGTTTTTCAACTGCTGTTCCGCACCTTTCGCATTTTCCGGCAACCACTTCCTCGTTTGCCAAACCAATTTTGCAAGACGGACACCAATTAATATTTATTTTTGCTTTATATGCCAATCCTTCTTTAAAAAGCTGTATAAAAATCCACTGCGTCCATTTATAATACTTCGGGTCTGTTGTATTAATCTCGCGCGACCAATCAAAAGACAACCCCAAACTTTTCATTTGTCGCCTAAAATTATCCGTATTCTTTTTTGTAACTACAGATGGATGCACACCCTTTTTTATGGCATAATTTTCCGTAGGCAAGCCAAAAGCATCCCAACCCATTGGGTATAAAACATTAAATCCCTGCATCCTTTTTTTCCTGGCTATGATGTCAAAGGCAGTAAAACTCCTGCAATGTCCCACGTGAAGTCCGTCTCCCGACGGATAGGGAAATTCTACCAGAAGATAGTATTTTTTTTTCTTAGAGCCTGTTTTAGCGTTAAAAACCCCAGAATTAGCCCATTTCGCCTGCCATTTTTGCTCTATTTTTTTAGGATTATATTTAATCATGTTTATTCATAATAATAGCAAAATTAACCACTCGGGTAAATCTTGACATTTTTTTAGCTTTGCCGTAATCTATAAATAGCTCTTATGAGGTGGCACTCCGCCACTTCAAGACATTTTAACCCAAATAGAGGTGTGTCATGGCTTCAGTCGCCATATTTTTGTTCATTCTGGGCGTTTCCGCCATCGGAATTATCACCGGATTACACGGAGTGTTCGTGTTCTTCACACAAAAACAACAAAACGTCATGGATAGGACAGGACAACTTTTTTTCGGGATTCTTGCAGCGGCTTGTTCCGCGTTGATTATTTTTCTTACACTTACGCAAACTGAATTGCCGAAATAAACAGAAAGACGCTCGCAGTCAAAACCGCCCGACTCGACCCTTTGGGTATAGAGTCCGTGGCGGTCTTTTTTTATGCCCCTACATATTACAATTACGCCCTAACATTGCGATAGCAATTATAAGGCGTTCAGGTCAGCTCAAATCTCTCCTTTAATTCCTTTTCTCCTTCAATATTTTTGACAACCAATAATTTAATATTCTTATCTGATAAACCAAAAAATGACTTTAATAATTTTATTTCGTCCGCACATTCGTAAGGAATAATCCACGCGCTCTTTTGAAATAATTTGAAGCCCAATACAATGAGTTTTCCTCTAAATGCTTCTCTATGTATTTTTCTTTTTTCTGCAATATCAAATAATAACACTCTCCACAATCCGTCCCACTTTTTTGGCTTTTTAACTTTTAAATCATTAATCTGCATCCAGCCAGCCTTCTTTTTTCCTTTTTCTGTTAACGAAATATAAATTTGATTATTCTCTTTATAAAAATCAATAAGCCCCTGATGTTTTAATTTATAAAAGGTATCATAAACATTTTTATTAGGATATTTTTTTAATTTTTTAAAACCCTTAATTAAATTTTGTATAAAAAATGGCGACGTTGCGACAATAGTTAGTATTCCACCAATAATTAGAACGCCCAAAACATCTTTAGCTATTTCTGATTTCGGCTGCCTAAAATAATATTTGTATTTACTCATCATAGTATTATAGCATAATCAAATACTCTATACCATTGCGATAGCATAGATATGGCGTATCTATATTTAGGCTTGATTTTGTAACTATATTCTGAATAATTTTTGGGCGTTTGGAGCAGTTGCAGAGGCAACCTCGTCGAAAGTTATTTCGCGCAGATCGGCAATTCTTTGGATAACATGTTTTACAAAAATCGGCTC
>Ga0156745_109_pt1 | contig 73915 bp, 81 predicted proteins | sample RifOxyD1_FD_112074 | JGI IMG/M metagenome (GOLD analysis project Ga0156745, IMG submission 112074) | Candidatus Staskawiczbacteria bacterium RIFOXYD1_FULL_39_28 | reverse complement strand
TTGTTTTATATTGTATTATATTTTGCCGTTTTCCCTTTTTATAATTATTGCTTTTTTGGTTTTTGGAGCAAGCGTGGCTTTGGCATTTATCACAATAAACGGCGTGCCAATTTTAAATATGATTTTGGGGTCTTTGGGGTTTGCCATTGGGGGCAAAGATTACACCTGGAAAAAGAAAGAGTCGCCCTACCCGTTTAAACCGATAAAAAGAACGCAAATTAAAAAAATTGACCAAGGGCCTGTTTTGCAGGCGCAGACAAGCCAGTTAAAAAAAACAAAAACAGAAATAGATCTTAGGACGAAGTAATTTTAAATAACAAATTTAAAATTAAAAATTAACGGCCATGACTGAAAACGCCACACAAGCATTTTTGGAAATACAGGACATAAGAGAGGGGGTTTTGATTTTAAAAAACACCGGAATACGGGGCATATTGATGGTTTCGTCCATTAATTTTGCTTTAAAATCAGAAGAAGAACAAACCGCCATTATTTACGCTTTTCAGAGTTTTTTGAATTCTTTGGATTTTTTTTGCCAAATTGTGGTGCAGTCGCGCAACATAAACATAACCCCGTATTTGGACAGCTTAAAAGATTTGGAAGAAAGGCAGACAAATGATTTGTTAAAAAAACAAACTGCTTCTTATAGAGAGTTTATAAAAAATATGGTTGTGGGGGACACGGTCATGACAAAAAACTTTTATGTGGTAGTGCCCTATTCAATGACAGAAATATTTGGCATAAAAAAAGCCGGCTCTCAATTTGATGTTTTAAAACAATTTACAGGGAACGCAAAGGAGCAAAAGCCAATGGCTGACGATGAATTTGAAAGATGCAAAACCCAGCTTTGGCAAAGAATGGAATATCTGGCAATGGGACTGCGAAGATGCGGGTTGGAAGCTGTTCCGCTAACAACACCCGAGTTAATTGAATTGTTTTGGTCTATACACCACCCGGACCAAGCGGAAATTGGATATTACCCGGAAATATTACCCGAGCTTTTAAAATAATATGGCGTCTTTTTTAGATAATTTATCAGGATTATTTGGGAAAAAGCAAGACGAAGATTTAACTGACAAAGTATTTCAGGAAGAGGCTTTTGACGTGCGCGACATTATTGCTCCCCCGTATATTGGAATTACCCAAGACCACATAAAGCTGGGTGAGCGGTTTGCCAAGTCATTTTTTGTTTTTTCTTACCCAAGGTATTTAAACACCGGCTGGTTTTCCCCGGTGATTGATTTGAACACGCCAATGGATGTATCATTTTTTATACATCCTGTGAGCTCGGAAGTTATTTTAAAAAAATTAAGAAAAAAAATAACAGAAGTTTCTTCAGAAATTTTGGAAAGGCAGGAAAAAGGGTTAATAAGAGATCCAGCGCTGGAAACCGCCTATAAAGACATTGAAACTTTGCGGGATAACTTAATGACAGCCCAAGAAAAAATGTTTAGGCTGGGGGTTTACATAACAATTTATGAAACTTCAGAAAAAGCCTTGCGCGACACAGAGCTCACGCTAAGGTCAATTTTTGAGTCAAGACTGGTTTATATAAAGCCTGCCCTGTTTAAGCAAAAAGAAGGGTTTATTTCCTGCAATCCTTACGGAATGGATTTAATAGAGGTTCACACTCCAATGGATACGGCTCCACTTTCAACTTCTTTTCCGTTTATTTCGTTTGACCTAAGCTCAAACGAAGGAATTTTGTACGGAGTCAACAGACACAATAATTCTTTAGTTTTGTTTGATAGATTTTCTTTGGAAAACGCCAATATGGTGGTTTTTGCAAAATCCGGCTCGGGAAAATCTTATGCAATAAAATTGGAAATTTTAAGATACTTGATGCAAGGTGTTGATGTTATTGTTATTGATCCTGAAAACGAGTATGAATATTTGTCTGACGCTGTGGGTGGGGCGTTCTTCAAAATTTCTTTGACTTCCGAAAACCACGTAAATCCCTTTGACTTGCCCTTGCCCGGACCCGACGACAACCCCGATGATATTTTAAGGTCAAACATTATTAACCTTGTGGGGCTTTTAAGAATTATGCTTGGCGGATTGACCGCAGAGGAAGACAGCGTTTTAGACGAAGCCCTAACAGAAACTTATGCTGTAAGAGACATAACAGCAACTTCAGACCCCAAAACCTGGCAAAACAACACTCCGCTAATGTCTGACTTTGAGGAAATTTTGGAAAGCATGACCGGCACGGAATCCTTGGTAAAAAGAATTAAAAAATTTACCAAAGGAACTTTTGCCGACTTTTTTAACAAGCAGTCAAACATTGTAATTGATAAAAACTTTGTTGTTTTTGGCATTCGCGACATGGAGGAATCCTTAAGACCCATAGCGCTTTATATTATCATGCGCTATATTTGGAACGTTGTAAGGTCTAAATTAAAAAAGAGAATTTTAGTTATTGACGAAGCATGGTGGCTTATGCAGTCTGAAGACGGCGCGTCTTTCTTGTTTGGATTGGCAAAAAGAGGCAGAAAATATTGGCTGGGGCTTACAACAATTACGCAAAATGTTTCTGATTTTATGAGCTCTGACTACGGCAGGGCAATAATTACAAACTCGTCTTTGCAATTGCTAATGAAGCAGTCTACGGGAGACATTGATAGCGTGCAAAAAGTGTTTAATTTAACCGAACAGGAAAAATATTTGCTTATTGACGCAACTGTTGGGGAAGGGTTATTTTTTGCGGGCAAAAAACACGTGGCAATTTCGGTTGTAGCTAGTGAAAACGAAGACCAGATAGTTACAACAAACCCGCAGGAAATTTTAAAAAACAAGGCTGACAAAAAAATCTTAGAAAGCACAAATGGCTGAAGAAACAAATGACGCCAAAAAAGAAAAAGACGACAAAGGCGATGAGAAAAAAGAGGGTGGGGGTGATGCCCTAAAAGGAGTCGGAAACCTTGCTTCGCCCGAAGCTATTTTAATGCTTTGCATAGCAGGGGTCATAGATATAATTAGCGCAATTCCCATAATAAACGCTGTTTCAGATATTTTAGGCGTTATTATTATCGGCGGGTGGTATGTAATAACAAGGCCGGGGCAAATTATAAAAAAAGCGGTGATAAGATTTATTATGGTTGTTGTGTTTGAATTAATTCCTGTTGTAAGCATTGCGCCAAGCTGGACATGGTTTGTTTATAAAACAATAAAAGACGGCTAATGGCTATAAAAACAAAAAAATTAATTATTTTTGCGGGAATAATTTTTGCTTTTTTTTTAAACGCCGGATTTGTTTTTGCCACCGAAGTTAAATACCCGCCTGTTTTGGGTATGTCTTTAGACAGCAACTCGTCTTTCCCAGAATATGCAAAATATTTTTATAATATCGGCATAGTTTTGGCAGGATTGCTGGCTGTTGCTGTTGTTACATATGGGGGAATTTATTGGCTGGTTTCTTTTGGCAGGGGAAAATTTACCGACGAAGGCAAAGAATGGGTAAAGGCCGGCATGCTGGGGCTTATTTTAATTTTTTCTTCTTATTTAATTGTTTATACCATTAATCCCAATTTAGTTATCTTTAAATTGGATGAACTGCCAGGGTTAAGCTTTTTAGCTAACCAATCAAACCAGCCACAATCTTCTCTTCCCGTTGTAACCTATGAAGAAATACCAATTGGAATTATTACCGAAAACCTTTTATCCAGGCCAATGGATTGTTATAATTTTGACGGCAACGGCGACCCCATTGACGGAGCTCAAATTAAGGATGACGACGGAAAAAATATTTTAGGCCCCACTTATTTAAGCCACGACAGGGTTAATTGTTCTTTAAAATTGGCAGAAGCCCTTGATAAAAAATCTCAAACCGCCAAAAACTTATCTGACAAAATAACAGAACTCATGAACCAGTGCAGTTGCGGGGGAACATTTACTTTTACCGGAGCTGAAACAACCACCGAGGGAGCTTCGGGCACTTCTTCTTCCACAACCTGCATAAACAAAACCTGCGCAAAAAGCGGGTCGGACTGCGTTTATCCCCCAAGCTCGGTTTGCGACGAAACAACGCTTGGCTTTAACGGATTATCCGACCTTTGCAAAGACACTTGCCAAAACACAGGATGCGCGGCCCAAAGCCAAAACAGCCAATGCTGTCCTGCGGGCGTAAAAGAAAAAATTGAGCATGGCCCAATATCAATGGCCGATTGCAACAACACAAATAAAGACTTTAAGGGGCTGGACGAATTCAGGTCGCAATATCACAACAGCTATGAAGAAATTAAAGCCAAAGTAGAAATAACCCCGGCGCCAAAAGTGGGCGGGCAGGAAATATCAATAATTAACAGCGGAAGCTGCGCTGTTTGCGTTGATAATTGCGCATCTGCCACCGGAAAAAAGCTACAAGAATGCCAAGACAATTTGGCAAAATGCAAACAAAATTATCAGAACTGTCTAAAAAAAAGCCCGTGGCATAATTTGCGCCTAATTGACCAGTTGACATATCTTAAGGGAAGAATGGACGAGATAAAATCCAATGTCCAGCAAGATTTGAGCCAATTAAAAACCGCCGAATCTTCTTTGGATAATTGTTATTTGGCCGACACCTATATTGATTTTTTAAAGGCGTACCAGCAAAACAACAAAAAAGAAACCATTATATTGCTTGAAAAAAACTTTTCAGACCCAAAAACCCAAGAGCCAATCAGCCCTTCAAAATATTGCAAGGGGTTTGAATATAATAATTCCTCATGCTACAGCCAGTGTCAAAAAATATGCCCCGGTACTTCAAGTTCTGAAGCAGATTGTTATAGCGGCATAAAAAAATGCGAAGCCGGAGACGAAAAATGCCTGGCAAACCAAGCTGTTTTGGTTAAAAATTGCTATGACAAGCGCAAGTGCCTGCCAAACGACGGCAATTTTAAAACTTTCCAGGATTGTTTTGCAGATTGCAAAAACCAATGTTTAACTTCTTGCGACAATTTGTGCAACCCCGAAGAAAAAACTAAGTGTCAAAACAATTGCAACGGCAATTCACAATGTCTTTTGGACAACGAAGACAAGTGCCTGGTAAATTTTAACCAATTAAAAGAATGCACAGATTCCAGCGACTGCCAAAAGCAATGCGACGGGAACGAAGATTGCATTAACGCCTGCCAAAAACAATGCTCAGACAGTTCGGCGCTTTGCAAATATTGTTCGGACCAATATGCAGGATACACAGACTGCGTTGAGCCACAATATGCAACAGACTATTTTTCCTCGTCTTTGTATAAAAATCCTTATACCCAAAAATGCCCCTCTGCATATGAGCCTCCTCCGGCAGGAAGCGCCTGCTACACTTCAAGCAGCGCCGCCAGCGCAACTCCGTGCGACTGCGGGCCGGGCAAGGCTCCTGATATTAAATGCTGTAAAACAGCTTGCGTTAATTTGTGCCCTCAAACCACAAAATGCCCTGCATCTTCCAAATGCCCTCTTTGCCCGTGCGATATGACAAATGAATTTGGCGACAGCACATCTGGTGGTGGGAGCAGTAATGGTGGAAGCGGAGGAAACGGGAGTGGTGGTGGAAGCGGGGGGGGTGAAGGATGCCAAATGCAAACATGCACCAATCCAGACGGGACAACATATCAAAGTTGCTACTGTTCGTCAACTTTTAATAATATCAAAAACTTTTTTATTAATATTTTTGCCTCTGTTGCTTTTGCCCAAGAAACCACTACATACAGAGTTTGTAGCGCAAATTGCGAAGAATATGCTTACAACGACGACCCTTTGACTTTTTATTGCCAAAACGAATGGTGGTGGAAGGATGAGGCCTCTGCAACCACGCCCATAGGCCAAGATATGATAGCTCCTGAAAAAAGAGAAATTCCTGTGGGGCAAACAATTGACGACGCAGAAAAATGGGCGCAAGATTTTATGGACAATCTTGATGATTTTACAAAAAAAACCCAAGACATGATACAATATATAAAAGGAATAGCAGAAGAAAAAAACTACTGCGAGTGTGGTAGCAAGTGCGATTCGGCCGGCAAAGAACCTGCCTGCAAAGCAGAGTGCATATTCAGCCAAATAGAAAATCCAAATCCAATGGACACAAACCCCTACATGTGTTTTTGCAGTCGAAGCCAGTGCACAGGAAACCCCTGCCAAAAAATGATAAACCTGTTTGAAGGCAAAACAGCAGACCAAAATTGCCCCAAGGGAACAGCATTTATGGGGGTGGAATATTACCAAAAACAAATAGGCCAGGCTTTGTCTAATTTTAAATCTTTTGTTGCGCAACAAAGCAGGTCTGACGTTGTAAAGGAATTGGAATATTCAAGAAAAGCAACAAGCGAGTGCAGTGTTATACAAAATAATTACGGCAAAGAAACAAGGCTCTTAAGTTGCACCAGGGTTATGGAGGAACAAATTTCTCCTTACATTGACAAAAAGCACGAAGTTATAATAAACGGAGAAACGCTTAAATCAGCCTGTTACGGTATAAAAGCAGGCAAAATTATGAAAAATCCTGCAACTCTGGCAGATAATTGGTACTGCGTTGAAAACAGGCAACCAGCGCAACAATAAAAATAAATAATTATGATAAAAAATAAACGCCAGGTTTTTATAATATTATTATTTATAATGTTTTTTTATAGCGCCGATTTTGCGCTTGCACTTGAAATAAATTATCCACAAATACCCGGCTTGCCCAAAATAACAGACAACAGCGGATTCCCGGATTATGTTGGATATTTTTTTACCTTAGGGACATATTTGGCGGGAGCCTTGGCTTTAATGTCTTTTGCGGTTGGGGCAGTTCAAATGATAATGTCTGCGGGAAATCCCACAACAGCAGGAGATGCAAAAGGAAGAATGATGGGCTCTATTTTAGGCTTGGTGCTTACTATTTCAGCTTTTTTAATATTAAAAACAATTAATCCTACTCTTATAATTCCAACCCTCACTCCTTTGCCGGGCGTTGCCGGAGTTTTTTATACCAACGGCACTGATTTTAAGCCGGCCCCCCAGGCAGGAAATGCATCGGAAGTGCCCGCAGGGTATGGCAAATTAATCTATAAATGCGAAGAGATGTCGCTCCCCCCGCCTCTTTTAGTGTGGACATATCCAAAGCCAGGGCAGCAAGACGACGAAAATTTTAGCAACTCGCGAGCAACAAGGGTAAACTGCGACGGAACAGCTGACGTTAGTAGCGGGTCTTTTAAAGCTGGCTATGAAACTCCAGGGGTTTATTATTTTATGGCCTCGGGGTATATGTCTGAAGCCAACACATCAACAGGACAAATACCTGCGCCATTTAAGGGCAAAGTCAAATCCATAAGAATTATTAATGACCCGACCAGCGACATTTTTTACGGCGCGGTTTTTCACGACAGCGAAAAACCCACACAAGGCGGGAACTGCGTTTTTGTTATGACCGAAAACAAAGAAGGCGCCGCTAATATTCCCGTGTCAGATTCTGTTGATATTTTTTTATGGAACGCCAAGCATCCAGAAACTTCGGGGGACGGCATACAGTTTTACAGCGAACCGTTTGGCTGGAATTCTGTAGCTAGCGCCGGAAGGTGTTTTCTTGACCAAAAAAACCAAAGCAACAACAACACCAAAGAATGCAAAAAACTCGGGTTAATAAACAATTTTTACTACAATAAAAAAGTTACTGATTTGGTTTTTGATTATACTAATGTGAACCAGCCAATGGAATATCAAGATGAGTTTAAAAACTTTCAAGAGGCTCCGGGGTCTGTAAGGATTAATGGAAATTATTTGTTAATCCTCGGCTACTACAAAAGCGGGAATCTAGGCACAGCAACAGAAAATAACAGCCAACAGACTATTTTTTGCCAGACTTATTATAAAGACATAGGCAACGGGAATGATCAAATAGATTTTGTGGCTCAAAATAATATAATAAATATAGTGAGCGTAATCCCCTTAAAATAGTTTAATTTTTGCTGATGAAAAAAATACATAAAAAATTTCTTGCTGTTTTTTTTATTGTGTTTTTTATTGGCATTGCCGGTTTTTTTTATTTGCCGGCAAAAGGGGTCACCCTCGAAGTGGAATATCCAAAACTGCAGACGGGCGCAACCGTAACTTCAAGTTCCGACCTGACGCAGTATTTAAAATATGTTTTTGATTTTGGAATTTCTATCGGGTTTTTGCTGGTTTTTCTTTCCTTAACATGGGCAGGGGTTCTTTATTTAGTCTCTCCCGCTTCGCCCGAAGCCGTGGCAAAAGCAAGAGACAGGGCGGGCGGAGCAATTTCTGGGCTGTTAATTTTGGCTCTTCTCTATCTGATTATAACCACAATTAATCCGCAATTAAACGTTTTTAATTTAGACCCATTAGAACCAATTCCTCCTGCGCCCGAACAGCCCCCAGAAGCCGGCGTTTATTTTTACAATTCAACAGATTGCTCGGGCACCGGCGACTTAAACACCTCAAACGCAGACGATTTAGGAGGATTAAAAAACAAAATAAATTCCGTAAAAATTGTCCCTAACGATGCCACAGACACTTATTATGTTTCTGTGTTATATGACGTGTTCAACCGCTGGGGCAAATGCCAATACATAAATCCAAATGCGGACTGCTTTCCTGTAGCTCCTTTTTCAGCTTCTGCATCCATACATAAATATGATTTTAACCCCGACGGGGAAGGAGTATATTTATACCGCAAATCTTTCTTTAACGAAAACGGGGGGTGGGTTAAAATCTCAAATTCTTTAATAAAAAACTCGGGGAGCGAAGAAATGTATGTGGAGGGTTTAAATAATCTAAAATTTACCGGCAACTCCACAAACTCCAGCAATATTGACGACTGCACTGTGCCGAAAGATGAACAAGCTTGCGAAAAATATGACAAAAACGGAATTTGTGCAGAAAAAACATGCCCGGATTTGTCGGGAGAAAATATTTCGTCAATTAAAATAAGCGGAGATTATATTGTTTTGCTTATTTATTTTGGCCCCTCAGACGAAAGCGAAGGTACCTGGACTTACTGTCAAGAATTTCCGACAAAAGATGATGCCAATAAAGAGGGCCCAAACCAGATTAAATGGGAGCCTATAAGAAACACTGGACAGACCCCCGACCCCAATTATATAATGATTATTCCTGTTGTGGAAAAATAACAGCTATTTCGCCTTTATTATAATATGCCTATCTAGGCCCTCGCCTTGGCTCTCAGAGATTATGTCGCTCCTGTGCGATAATTCTTTATGTATAATTCTTCTTTCGTAAGCTGGCATTGGAAAAAGCGTTTTTGTTTCTTTTGTTAATGCCACGTGATCTGCTAAATCTTTGGCAAGGCTTTTTAGATATTCTATTTTTTGTTTTTTATAATCGTTGATATCCAGGTCTAAATAAAAATTTTTTTGGAGCTTTTTATTAAGAACCATTTTTAAAACGCGTTGGGTTTCAAAAAGCGTCTGGCCTCCTTGCCCTATCAATATTTGGGGCTCTTCCAAAAATACGTTTATAAGCACCGAATCTTTTTTTTCGTTTAAAGCATCTTTTTGATCCAAAAACAAATCTTCTTCAGTGGAAATTCTTACGTCAATCTTGGTTGCGGGAATCGTCATTTTATCAAAAAATTCTCCTACAAGCGCTTTAATGTTGTTAATGTCGTTATTGTCCATTTTTTTTATCTTTTAAAAGAAAATACTGTTGAATTATAGAAAATAATCCGCTGGCTGTCCAGTACAATCCTAAAGCAGATGGTAGCCCCAATAATATTATTACTGTAAAAAACGGCAAAAAATATGTCATCTGTTTTTGCATCATGTCCGCAAAATCGGAACCTTTTGCTTTTACGACGCCTGTTTTTTTGGGAAGCAGCATTTTTGTTTGAAAATATTGGGAGATTCCCGCCAAGATTGCCAAATAAATACTGGGTTTTGATAAGTCCAGCATTCCTAAAAAAATTGCGTTAATTTGTCCGGGGTTGGCAACAAATCCATATAAATTGCTTAGCTCGCTTGCTTTAAGTCCGTTCCAAAAAACTTGATAAAGGGCTATTAAAATGGGTATTTGTATTATTCCCAACAATAGTCCGCTAAACGGATTTACTTTTTCTTGCCTATAAATATCCAAAATTTCTTTTGCCTGTTTTTCCTTGTCGTTTTTATTTTTATTTTGCGCCTCTTGTATTTTGGGCTGAAGTTTTTGCAGAGCCGCCTGAGACTTGATGGCTTTTACAGAAATTGGATAAAGTAAAATTTTTATAATTAGGGTCAAAAATATTATAGCTATGCCAAAATCGCGCCCGGGCAAATAATTATAGAGCAACACAAGCAAATTAAATAACGGCTTGTATAAAGTAATATTAAAAAAACTTCCTATAAGTTCAAACATTGGTTAAAAGCTTGTTTGCAAAGCGTTTAGTTTCTAAAAAATCCATTTTTTCTGCTCCCGGCAGACCAATAAAAACAAAGTCTGTTCCATTATTCTTTAACTCTTTTTCCTCTTTGAGATAAGCTCTAGAAATTTCCGCAAGCCTCCTTCTTATTTTATTTCTCACCACAGCTTTTTTTGATACCTTTTGGCTCACTATAAATGCAAACCGATTGCAACCCGAGCTGTTTTTCATTCTTTTTAAAACCATGGGGCCTGCCCTAAGGCTTTTGCCTTTTTTAAAAATTAAATCAAAATCCTTTTTATTTTTTATTCTGTTTAATTTGGGCAGCATTTGCTGTTATTTGGCAACCTTAACGGCTATTCTTTTCCTTCCTTTTTGCCTTCTTTTTTGCATAACTTGCCGGCCGGTTTTTGTTTTTTTTCTCCTCAAAAACCCGTGCGTATTTGCCCTTTTTTTCTTCTTGGGATGGTATGTAAAACTCATTTGTTTGTATTTAAAATTAGTTTTAGTATAATACACGTAGTATATCTTAAATTTGCCCTCTGGTCAAATTAAATTTTAAATTTTAATTCTATTGTGCGTCTGCATAAAAACTCACTGCACAAGTTATCCACAGGTTAATAACATATATTTTTATTCCCCTTGTGTTTGACAAGCCATGGTTAAAAAGGAAATAATATAATATAAAACAAATTCTCCAACTATGAACAACAGCGAGCTTTGGCAGTCGGTTTTAGCCCAGATGCAATTTCATATATCTAAGGCGAATTTTGCTACATGGTTTAAAAACACCGAAATCATTTCAAAAAAAGAAGAGAAAATCATTATTTCTGTCCCCAATGCTTTTTCCAAAGAATGGCTCAGCAATAAATATAATAAGCTTATTTTAAAAATACTGCACGACACCGATGAATCTATTAAAGATTTAGATTTTATTATCGAGCCACAATTAAAAGGATTGCTCATAAAATCAAATAATATTGAAAATGAAAAAACAGAAGACGCCCAATTAAAGTTTGATGAATTTAAAATAAATAAAGAAACCAATTTAAACCCCCGGTATACTTTTGATAATTTTGTTGTGGGGTCATTTAATGAGCTGGCTCATGCGGCAGCCTTAGCTGTGGCCGACAATCCGGGACTCACATACAACCCTTTGTTTATTTACGGAGGCACGGGGCTTGGCAAAACTCATTTAATGCAGGCCGTTGGGAATAAAATAAGCGACAGGCTTAAAAAGGAAAAGGTAAAATATATTTCTTCTGAGAAATTTGTTTCTGCTATTGTTTCAGCCATAAGGACAAACAGCATGGAGTCTTTTAAGGCCAGCCTTGCCCCCATTGATGTTTTAATTTTAGACGATATTCAATTTATAGCCGGAAAAAACAAAAGCCAGGAAGAATTTTTTCATGTTTTTAACTCCTTATACGAAAAAAATAAGCAAATAATACTTTCTTCTGATAGGCCTCCAAACGCAATACCGGAACTAGAAGAGCGGTTGCGGTCACGCTTTGAGGGGGGAATGATAGCCGATGTCAGCCTGCCGGACTATGAAACAAGGCTGGTTATCCTAAAAACAAAAACCAAGGAAAAGGGCGTTGATTTACCCGAGGAAATTTTGGAATATATTGCGACTAACGTTAAAAAAAATATCAGGGAATTGGAGGGCGCCTTAAATAAACTGTTAGTCTCCAGTAAGTTAAACCAAACAATAGATTTAGAAACAACTAAAAAATTATTAAAAGGATTCATTTTTTCTCCGTTTGATGTTGCAAATTATAAAAAAATAATAGAAACTGTGGCAAAATTTTACAACTTGGACGAAAAAAGCCTTTTTGACGCAACTAGAAAAAAAGAAATTGTGCGGCCCAGGCAAATAGCAATGTTTTTATTAAGAAAAGAGCTTAAATATTCCTTCCCCGCCATAGCAAGAAAATTTGGAGGCAAAGACCACACAACAGCTATTTACGCATATAAAAAAATCCTCCAGGAAAACGAAGAAAACAACCGCTTGACGGAGGAATTAAATCTTATAAAACAGAGGATATATAGTGGATAAATAATATTAAAAACGAGGCAAAAATGTATAATAAAAAAACAGCAATAAAAACAACAAAAAATTTATTCCTTAATATAAATATGTTTTCCCCAACATATCCACTAAAACACACAGGGAAAACACAAAAAACAGCAACACTAATAACAATAAATTAATAATATATTAATTAATATTTATATTAAAAAAATGAAAATAGAAGTTTTAAAAGAAAACTTAAAAAATGGGCTATGTGTTGTTGAAAGAATAGTCGGAAAAAACCTGTCTTTGCCAATTTTAGATAATGTTTTAATTAATACAGAGGATAATTTTTTAAGCTTGAGCTCAACAGATTTGGAGGCCGCAATAAAATTTTGGATTTTAGTTAAAATTATAAAAAAGGGCAAAGCGGTAGTTCCTGCCAAACTTTTATCAAATTTTGTTTCTTTGCTGCCCAACGAAAAGGTAATTTTGGAAGAAAAAAACCAAAGTTTGACTATAGAGTGCAAAAATTTTAAAAATCAAATTCAGGGGTTTAATCCCGAGGAATTTCCGATTATCCCGGAATTTAATAATTTAGAATATTTGGAAGTTGACAACGAAAAATTGTGCTATGGGTTGTCCCAAATAGTTGATATTGCTTCCCCGTCCCAATCAAGGCCAGAAATATCAGGAATATATTTTATTTTTTCAAAAAATATAGTAAAAATTGCGGCCACTGACAGCTTCAGACTTGCGGAAAAAAGTATTACCATGGAGGGAGTATCCGCGAAGGGAGACGTTTCCTTTATTCTTCCGCAAAAACCAGCAAGAGAAATAATTAATATTTTAAGCGGAAAAGAAGGAAGAGTAAAAATATATTTTTCTCCAAGCCAAACAATATTTGAACTTCCAATGAAAGAAATTCAGCACCCGGCAGTGCAAATTACCTCTAGGCTTATTGAAGGAGAGTACCCTAATTATGAAGAAATTATACCCAAAAAATTTAAGACAAAACTAACGCTGAGGAGAGACGAATTTTTAAACCAAATCAAAGCCGCCGCTCTTTTTTCAGGGAAAATTAATGAAGTAAAAATTTCCGTAAGTGCCGGCGCCAAAGAGGTTGAAATATCGTCAAAAGATTATGATGTTGGAGAAAGCCATTCAAATATTTCTGCAAAAATAGAGGGGGAGGCAATTGAAACATCATTTAATTATAAATTTTTAGTGGATGGATTGCTTAACATAAAAAGCTCAGAAGTTATATTTGAGCTAAGCAAAGAAGACGGCGCGTGTATACTAAAACCCGTTGGAGATGCGAGTTATATTTATGTGGTAATGCCAATTAAGGCAACTTGACGTCAACTGTTTTGTTTGTACTGTTTGAAGCCGTGTCGATTGAATTTAGGGCTGTATTATTTTTTGACAGCCAATTATTAATTGCCGCCTGCCACATAAAATATTGAGGGTCAGAGGCGGGGTTTTGTGGGGAAGAGCCAAGCGGATTATTTTTATCAACATAATATAGTATTGTATTTGTGTCTCCTGTTGGCAACTGGCCCAACAAGGCAGGGTTTCTGCCAGTGGTTATTGGTTCAGGCGGGTTGAAATTTTCAGCCGGCTGGGATAACAATACTTTTTCCATAATTTTATGCCATATCGGCGCAGCCAACCCAATGCCCTCGTCTCTCGTGGGAACATTATTGTTGTTGCCAACCCAAACGCCAACAGCAATAGAAGGGGCATATCCCATTGTCCATCCGTCCACAAAATTTTGGGTTGTGCCTGTTTTGGCTGCAACCTGGTAATTTGGAAAATATAACGGAGAATTAAATCCAAAAATCGGGGCCCTTGCATTATTATCAGACAGAACATTATTAACAGTCCTCGCAATCTGCGTGTCTAAAACTTTTGTGGGCTGTTTTTTATTTTCTTCAATAATATTTCCGTCCGAATCAGTTATTTTTAATATGCTTATTGGGGGAATATATATGCCCTCTGCCGCAAAAACTCCGTAAGCAGATGTCATTTCCAGCAAGTTAACATCTCCGCCGCCTAGTACAAGAGAAAGCCCATAATTGTTAATGTCTGTTAGCGTAGTAATGCCCAAATCCCTGGCGGTTTGAAGCGAGTCGTAAATGCCCGTTAAATATAATGTTTCTACGGCTGGGATATTAAGGGATTGGTCTAGGGCTTGGCGCATTGTTACCGGCCCCCGGTTTCCTCCGTCATAATCTTGGGGGCTATAACACTTCAAGCCATATTGATCTGTTATCCCAGTGCCATCGGGGGGGCAATTTGGGTTGAATTCTGTGTTTACGTCCCATAATATGGTGTTGGGCGTGAACCCTTTTTTAAAGGCGGTTGCGTAAACAATAGGTTTGAATGAAGATCCTGGCTGCCTTTTGCCCATCGTTGCCACATCATATTTAGGAGCAAACAAGCAGGCATTTGGGCCTTTTTCATCGCACCCTTCAGGGTAGGGTTTTGCAAAGTAATCCTTTGAGCCAACAAGGGCCAAAATTTCACCTGTTTTGGGGTTAATAGCTGCTGCCGCGGCATTGTTTGCGTTTTTACTTTTAAGCGATTTGTCGGATTCTTTAATTGTTTTTTCCATATATTGCTGAAGATCCCAATCCAGCGTGCTGTATATTCTCAATCCCCTTTCCCTTAAATAATCCTCGCCGTATTTATCGTCCAAATATTTTTTTATATATAAAACAAAATCAGGGGCTTTTATAGAATTTGTGGTCTCGGAAAATACAATTTTTTCTTTTTTAGCTTCTTCCATTTCTTCTGTTGTAATATATCCATTTTTTTTCATTCTTTCCAAAACAGAGTCCTTTTTTTGCAACAATTCTGCCTTATTGGGGCCGTATGGAGAATAATGGCTGGGAGCCGGTATCAGCGACGTCAGCGTTGCCGCTTGGGCAAGAGACAAATCGGAGGCGGGTTTGCTAAAATAGGTTTGGCTTGCCGATTCTGCTCCGTAAGCGTTTTCTCCAAAGGGAATGGCGTTTAAATACCATTCAAAAATCTGGTCCTTAGAATATTTTTGCTCCAATTCTATGCTTAAAACAATCTCCCTTATTTTTCTTGATATGCTCTTTTGCCCGGTTAGATAAACTGTTCTGATAAGCTGCTGGGTTATTGTTGACCCGCCCTGGCTTCTTGCCTGAGAAAGCAAATCAACCCAGACAGCCCTTAAAATTCCTTCAAAATCAATGCCTCCATGCTGGTAAAACCTGGCGTCTTCAGAGGTTAAAACAGCTTGTTTTAAATGATCTGAAATTTTATTAAAAGGGACTATTTGCCTTTTTTCTTCACCAAAAATATCGTATAAAACAACCCTGCCCGTCCTGTCATAAATTTTGGTCGATTGGATAAACGGCGTTTCCGTAAACTTTTCAGGTTTTGGCAAATCCCAGGTGTAATAAAAAAACAACAAAACAAAAAACAAAAATCCAGTCAAACAAAAATATGCTAAATATTTTTTAATATTATGCCTGGCTAAAAACTCTTTTAAATTTTTTAAAGGGAAATTTTTTTTGGCCATACCGGCGTTGCAAAAGTTTTACTATCAGTTGTATTCTATCTATTTAATTACAATAAACCTAAAAAAGCAAGATTTATATTAATAAAGTAAAACCCGCGATAATGCGGGTTTTACTTTATTGCGTTAAAATTATTCTTCTTCCGACTCGCCGGGCAGGTTTTCTTCTTCGTCATCGTCAGTTTCATCATCAGCACCCTCTTTTTCTGTGTCGTCGTCATCCCAAGCGCCATCGTCATCAAAATCATCGTCCGAATTTATTAACCTGGTTAAAAATTCCTCTTCCATTTTTTTTATTTTAATTTTATTTTAATATTCTATTTGCCTTATTATATTTTTTTCAAAAGTATTGTCAAGGCTTTGTTTCTCCACAACACTAACCCTAGGGCTAGTAACTTTTTATTGCTGCGCAAATTGCCACGCCAATCGCATCAAAAGCGTCGTCTCTTTTTCTAAAATTTTTTTTAAAGTCAAAACTTTTTAAATTAACGGTTTCTTCTATCATCTTCTGCATTTGTTTTTTTTCAGCCCTACCATACCCGCAAATAGCCATCTTAATTTGCAGAGGCGTAAACTCCATAACCTGTAATTTTTTTTCCGCTCCGGCCAGCAAGATGACGCCTTTTGTTTGACTTACGGGCATAACTGTTTTTACGTTCTTAAAGAAAAACAGGGTTTCAACAGACATTACGTCCGGCTTGTGTTTTTCTATTAGTTTTTTTATATCCCCGTGTATTTTTTTTAACCGCTCCCCTGTTGTAAAGTTTTTTTCTGTTATTATGCACCCAAAATCAACAACCTCCAAACTCCGGTCTTTATTTTTTTTGAGAATAGAATAACCCGTGATTACCGACCCAGGGTCAACGCCTAAAATAATCATTTTAGTTTTTTTATATTTTTTTGCGAAGGTAAAAAGTTTTGCGGGCTTACCACTTTTTCGCCGGTTTGTTGCTCAAGTGCTTTTCTTGCGTCGCCGGCAATCCGTCCGCCCCTGTGCCCCGCTTTTGCGTTTTCATTATATCCTTTTGCTTTATCGGTTTTTGCAATCCGTGTGGTTGATAACTCTGCCAAGGCGGTAAAAATTAATTCCGCCTCAGTCATATTATCTCTTAAATTGTGCCCTTTTAGGTTCTTAACTTTTTTGTGCTGTCCTGTGGTTAGTCCGCTCCACTCTTTGTGTATTATATCTGTTAATTTTGCATATTCAAAACCCTCTTTGACCTCGCTGTCTTTCCAATAATCAGTCAATTTATTTCTCGTTTCCTGTCCGCGCATTCTTTGTTCAATCCATTTTTCCGACCTGCCCACTTGTTTCCAATGATTTCTCGCTCTATTAACTGCTAATTCCGGATTCACGGTTTCCTGTAATCTTTCATAGCCAACTTTTGCCAGCCACATTTTAAATGGTTCTGCTTTGGGAGACGGAATAGATTGTATCAGGCGGAGCAGGGTTTCCACATCAGCGGCATCAGTCAAATAGAATTTTCCATCGTGAGCTATAAATTTCAGTTGTACGATTTTCTCGTACACCTCACTTCCTTCTTGCTTCAATTTTATTTTTAGATCTGACCAATATCTTTTTGGTATTGTGCTACCAGTTAAAATTGCGATAATATCAATAACCGAAAAAAACCATTTTTCTTTTTTTGTATCCCAAATCCTCCGGACAGGTTCGTTCTCAAAATTAATAATTAATTTTTCAGTTTTTATTATTTTTTTTACCATATTTTTGTATTTTTTAACTTATGCTAAATTATACCACAAAATCCAATTTGCTATTTACAAACGCCCACTGGGGAGGGGTATTATTAGGTAAGATTAAAATTTTAAAGGTCGGAATAAATACAAAATTACTAAAATATAATTTAAAATTATGGAAGAAACAGAAAAACATTTTACAGACGAAGAAATAGTAAATATAAAAGCTTGGGATATTCCAACTCAAATATAAAGAGAAAAAGAACGTTTGTCTGAATTTGAAGGAGAGGGAGAAATTTCTTTTGAGGAAGCCGCTTTGTCGGTTGCGACTAAAACAGCAGCGGCTTGCACAATGCAGGCTGCTACCGAAAAGGCAAAATCTGAAACTGGGTTTGCGACATATGATGAAGCCAGTCGTTCTATCCTTGAGGCTGGGAAAAAATGGACAAAAATATATAGCGTGGCGGCTAAACGTACTCAAAAAATACTGATTAAACAACTGAGCCAAATTTTTGAGACAGAGGAAGGAAAATAAATCATAAAAAATCAGCGACCATTAATCGCTGATTTTTTTGTACACCCGTACACCGGTGTACGGGTGTGAGATTATTTTTAATTTTTTTGGTTTGAGTAAATCTCATTAACTGCATCGTTGTCGTCTAGCGCCTCAAAAAGTCTTTCGGCGGCCACCTTGTCTTTCTCGGAGAGTTCAACCTCTTCTTTGGGAATATGATCTAAGCTTGCGGATTCAATTTTAATTTGTTTTTCTCCCAAAGCTTTTTTTACGGGCTCAAAATCCTCAACTTTTGTGTAAATGTCTAAATTAGCGCCGGCTTCTTTGATGTCATCGGCGCCAAGCTCAATGGCCAGCATTTCCAAGTCATCTTTTGATTTGCCTTCTCCTAAAATTGTAATAACTCCTTTTCTGTCAAACATCCACCTGACAGCGCCCTCGCCAGCCATTTTTCCCCCGTTTTGATTTAAAATAGACTTTACTTCGCCAAGAGTCCTGTTTGAGTTGTCTGTAATTCCGTCAATTATTAAAGCAATTCCTCCTGGGCCAAATCCTTCATAGGAAACCTCTTCCAAGCTTTCGCCGGCCAATTCTCCTGTCCCCTTTTTAATTGCTCTTTCGATATTTTCCTTTGGCATGTTCATGCCCTTGGCCTGTTCTATCATAGCCTTGAGTTTGGAATTTTTTTCCGGGTCGCCCGAGCCTCCCCCGTCTTTTACGGCTATTGTAATCAATCTGCCGTATTTAGAATATATTTTGCCCTTTTTTGCGTCATTGGCCATTTTTGTGGCCATGACTGTTTTTGCGTGACTATGTCCTGACATAATTTTAAATTTTTGTAATTTTTAATTTTATAAATAATACAATAAAAGCTGAAATTATAGTAATTGCCAGAGCTGTAAAAAATAAAGGCCAGGGGTTTCCCAAGCTCTCCGCTGGCTGGCTTAAACCTGCTGTTAAATCTTTTGCTTCAACTATATTATTATCAGGTTTTTTTGCTTTTGACAAGTCGCCAGACCCTGAGCGAGCATAGTGAGTCGAAAGGCCGGTAATTATATTCACCGCACCCGGAGTTAATGTTGTGCTCCACGCCCACTTAGAGCCGGGCTTATTATAAGATTGTCCTGTTAGGGCAGATGTAAAATTTATAGAATCAATAATTTTTTCGTCCGGAGTCAAAAGATTTAATCCGTCTGCGTCATTGTTTAACATTATTTTTGTTTCGGGCCTTTTTAAAACCAAAAAATTATTTGTTAAAATTTTCGTACCCGCCGGAATTGTAAAATTTGATGGCGTGCCGTTTATGTCCTGAATCTTCCATCCCGACAAATCAACGTCGGAAGTATTTGAATTATAAAGCTCAATCCACTCGTCTGTTTCATCGGCTCCCTTTGGGCTTGGCAAAATTTCGTTAATATACACTCCGCCCGGATAAACCGCCGGCATTATCGGCGCCACGTTTTCAGTATTCAGATTTTGAACATTTGAATTTGTTTCGGATTTCGAATTTAGAATTTCGGATTTCTCGCCCACATAGGCGAGTCCTTGATATTTTATTTTTTCCAAGGTTTTTTCGCCTATTCCGTTTACTCTTAATAAATCATCAACAGAGGAATAAGGCCTGTTGTCAATAATTGCTTGGGCATATTTTGGCCCAATTCCCGTTAATGTGTCCAACTGCTCCAAAGTGGCAGTGTTTATATCAACGGGTTCTAACGCAAAACAAAAAGCCGGAACTAAAATAAAAATTATAAAAACTATTACTTTTTTATCCATTTAATATTATATTAACTGGTTTTGGTTTCGCATATGCAACAAGCCCAAATGTTCGTAGGCAAGGCGCGAGGCAACGCGTCCGCGGGGAGTGCGCTCCAAAAACCCCATTTGCATTAAATATGGCTCGTAAATATCCAAAATTGTGTCTTCTTCTTCCATGGCCGCTGCCGACAAAGTTTGAAGCCCAACCGGCCCGCCGTTAAATTTGTTTATTAGGGCCAGCAAAATATTTTTGTCTCCAGGCTCCAAGCCCATATGGTCAACCTCTAATTGCTCCAACGCGTACTCGGCAATCTCTTTGGTGATAGTGCCCTTGCCCTGAGCCGTGTCGAAGGGTTTCACTTCGGCAAAGTCGCGCACTCTTCTTAACAGCCTGTTTGCAACCCTCGGTGTAAATCTTGAGCGCCTTGCAATTATTTTTATTGCTTCGGGATTTATTTTTATGTTTAATAAATTTGCAGACCGCGCTATAATTTTTTCAACATCATCGGTTGTGTAAAAATTTAACTGAAAAGTCGCGCCAAAGCGGTTTCTTAATGGAGCTGACAGCGAGCCGGGTTTTGTTGTGGCTCCAATTAAAGTAAACTTAGGAAGTTTTAATTCCATTGTGCGCGCCATCGGGCCTTTTCCCAAAATCAGATTTAACTTATAGTCTTCCATTGCCGGATACAAGTATTCTTCTATCGTTCTGCTTATTCTGTGTATCTCGTCTAAAAACAAAACATCGCCCTCGTTTAAATTTGTTAAAATTGCGGCCAAGTCTCCCGCTCTTTCAATTGCCGGGCCAGAACTTATTTTTATTTCTTTGCCCATTTCCAAGGCAACAAGTTGTGCTAAGGTTGTTTTTCCCAATCCCGAATTTCCGTAAAGCAACAAATGGTCGGGACTCTGGCCTCTTTGCTTTGCAGCTGTTATAATTATGCGGATGTTTTCTTTTATTTTGTCCTGGCCCACATAATCAGCCCATTTTTTGGGCCTTAGGGCGGAATCCAGAATCTCATCATCCTTATTAAGTTTTTTGTCTAAAATGCTTGACATATGCCCTAAAAGGTGATATTATTAAAAATATTGAAACGTTACAGCTAATTTATATTATTTAACGTATTAATTAGCATTATAGGTTTATAATAGAAACGGCTCTGGAGTTGGAGGTAATTACTTGGATTCGTCCTAGCTTCGGATAGTCTTGCTCCGGCTCGACTACTCCTCGGACAAATCTTTATTTATGTCCCAGACATAAGACTACCTCCAACTCCAGAGCCGTTTTAAATTACTTCTGATTTTGATTCATCTTCTTCTACTACTCTCGCTACTTCGTCAAAAGTTGTTGTGCTTTCGGCAATATCAATAAGTCCCGACTGGTACATTGTTACCATACCTTTTTTAATGGCAAGTTCTCTTATGGACGAGACGGGCGGGTTGGTCAAAATATATTTTTCCATTTCAGAATCAATTAAAAACGCTTCGTATAATCCTTTCCTCCCTTTATATCCTGTAAAGTTACACACTTGGCATCCCTCCTCTTTTGGTTTTGCAATTTTTATTTTATCTAAATCGGGAGCTTTTACCCCTTTTGGCAAAGATTTTAATCCCTTTTTTAATTCGGCCAATTCTTTTACGCTTGGTGATTCAAAGGTCGAGCATTTTTTGCAAACTTTTCTTACAAGCCTTTGAGCAACAGCCATTTTTAGGGCCGGGGCTATTGAGGAAGGTTCGGCGCCCAGGTCTACAAGCCTGGGGATGGTTCCAGCTGCGTCGTTAGTGTGAAGCGTGGAAAGCACCAAGTGGCCGGTTAAAGCGGCCTGCAGGCCTATTTTTGCTGTTTCCAAGTCCCTAATTTCCCCCACCAGAATAACATCGGGGTCCTGCCTCACAATAGACCTTAAGCCATCGGCAAACGTGTATCCTTTTTCAGGAGAAACCTGTGTTTGGGAAACTCCGGTTAAATGATATTCAATGGGGTCTTCAATTGTAATAATTTTAATTTCCGGGTTTTGAATCTTTTTTAAAAACGCGTAAAGCGTTGTTGTTTTTCCAGAGCCCGTGGGGCCGGTTACAATTATCATTCCGTTTGGTTTTGTGATTTCTTTTTGAAAGGTTTTTAAAAGGTCTTCGCGTAATCCCAGGTCATTCAGATTAATCAGGCTCTTCGGGTTTAAAATTCTCATCACAATTGACTCTCCATATTCGGCCGGTAAACTGGAAGTTCTGATTTCTATCAGTAAGTTTTCTACGCCTATTGTAAATCTTCCATCTTGGGGTCTGTCTGTGATGTTCAATTTTAATTTTGAGAGAAGTTTTAACCTTGAAATTAAGTGGTGATAAACGGTTTGGTCAAAAAAAACAACATCTTGTAAGATGCCGTCCAACCTAACTCTCAGCCTGGCGTTGGATTCTTGAGGCTCAATGTGGATGTCGGAAGCGTCAAGCATAATTGCACCAAACAAAATAATATCCAAAAGCTCAGTAACGCTTTGAGCCAAATGTCCCTCCAGCTTCTCTTTAAAACCGGCAATATTTTTTACGCCCTTTTTTACCTCTTCAATAACTGCTGGAGAAATTGTCACCGAACCTAATAATTTTTTTGCCTCCTCCATAATCGTTATATTTTTTAGCTTATATTAAGCTATTTTAACATTTTTTGTGATTTCTGATAAGTCAACTCCTTTTTTCATTAACAGCCCCGCCTTTTCAAAAACTTCAGCGGTCATATTTTTCTGAAAATTTTCAGTGTAAATAACCAGCCCCGCTAAAAGGCACTTGGCCGACTCCTTGCTTATATTGTCCGACAAATTAAAAATTGTTTCGGCTAGAGATTTTTCTTCCACTAAATTTATTTTGCCAAAGTTTTTATTATTTGTTTTATCGTTATCAATATTCAAAATGGGAGATTCCATTAAAAAGCCAAAAGAGTCCAGGTTTTTTAATTCCTCCGCGTAATCTTTTACACCAATTGTTATTATTAAATCCGGTTTTGCCTCCTGATAATAAAAAGAAATATTGTCTTTTTTGATCGCGCCTTTTTCCAGAGTCAAAAATATTTTTAAAGCGTCGTCATTTTTTTCGTAATAAATTTGTGAAACTCCGGCAACTTTATTTGGAATTGAAATTACAAAATTTTTAGGGTAAGAAACAAAATCCAAAGACGGCGACAAAAATTTTAAATTTTCTGGCAACGTTTCCAAAACCAAGTTTACATTTTTGCCCTGTTGTTTTAAAGTATAAAAAAGAGCCAATGCTGAACATGTAGCCTCTTGGCCCTTTGAGGGTATTAAATAAATGTTTTTTGAGTCTGTAATTATTTGAGATGCCTCTGACATATTTTTATTTATCTCTTAGAATTAATACACCCTAAACGAAATCTTTTTCAAAGTCAACATGTTAGCAAAATACACAACAAAAAATTTTAAACAAACTCAAAAACTTGGCGAAGATTTCACTCGTTTTTTATTGTCCCCGCTTTTTTTTTCGTCATTCCCGCGAAAGCGGGAATCCAGACTCAAAACATGGATTCCCAGTCAAGCTGGAAATGACGGGTGCAATAAAGCCGTGATTATTGGTTTAACCGGAAATCTTGGCGGAGGTAAAACAACTTTTTTGCAGGGTTTTGCAAAAGGCCTGGGAATAAAAGAAAAAATATTATCCCCTACTTTTGTGATTTTAAAGCGTTTCGTCATTCCCGCGAAAGCGGGAATCCAGGTTAGGAATTTCTATCATATTGATTGTTACAGATTAAAAAAGAGTGAAGATATTTTGGAGTTGGGCTTCGGAAAAATAATTTCCGACCCAAAAAACATTGTGGCTATTGAATGGCCTGAAAGAATTAAAAAAGTTCTCCCCAAAAACACAATTTTTATTGATTTTAAATTTGTTGACGAAAAAACAAGAGAAGTTAATTTTAAATAAATAGTTATTTGTGGTATAAATAATATATGAGTATTCAAGAAATTAAAAAGAAAATAAGCCCAATATTAAAGAAAAACGGCGTTAAAAAAGCGGCGATTTTCGGTTCGTACGCAAGAGGAGAAGAAAAAAAACGAAGCGATGTGGACATTCTGATAAAGTATAAATATGATAATAAGAGTTATTTTGACCTGGTAGGGTTACAATTAGAATTGGAAAAAAAATTAAAAAAAAAGGTAGATCTCTTGACGTATGATTCTATTCACCCGCTTTTAAAAAAGAGCATTTTAGAAGACGAAAAAATAATTTTATGAAGAGGAATATAAAAACTTTTCTTTTACACATATTAAATAGCATAAAGCTGATTGTAGATTTTACAGATAATTGTACACAAGAAAAATTTATCAAGTCAGATTTAATCCAAAACGCCACAATAAGAATGATCGAAATAATCGGAGAAGCGGTTAAAAATTTGCCAGAAAGTTTTAAGAAAAAATATCCAGAAGTTCCATGGAAAGAAATAGCAGGGACAAGAGACAAACTTATTCATGAATATTTTGGAGTTGATTTAAAGCTAACGTATAAAATTGCCAAAGAAAATATTCCGGAACTAAAGAAAAATATTTTAAAAATACTGAAAGAAGAGTTTAATTAAAAAATTATACAAAGAACACTGCACTTTTGAAGTGTTTTTTGTTATAGAATACAGTTGACGTTTAAAAAATAATGTGATAAGCTCTAAACAGTTCACCAAACCTAAACGTTAGGAGATACAAGATGAGCGAAGCAAAATTAGCAGTTGATATCGGCAGTTTTTTTAGGAGCATAAGGTTGGGAAAGGGACTTAGTCAAAGCTGTGCTGCCAAAAGGATTGGGATTAGTTCATCCTATCTCAACAAGGTTGAGCAAGGGAAAATGATTCCTAATGCTCAATTAATCAGTAAGCTGATGGCGTCGTATGAGCTCGCTGATGAGCGACAAAAAGAGCTTGAAATCCTTCTGTCAAAGGCGCAGCTATTTACTGAGCGAGAAAAAACTTGCTTTCAACAGGCCGCTATGCTCGCTAAACAAATAGCGCCGCCACGTGAAGCGCCGGCGGAGCTTAGGATTCTTTGCCAGCTATTATTGCTTCCCCGAGATGTTCGTCAGCGAATAATTAGGGCTACGATCGCTTATGATTCGTCGTCAGGCGAAACCGTCACCAAATAGTTCTCGCGAAAACCGCAGGGGGCTTTTTTTTGTAAAATTTTTAAGATATAATACAGAATGGACGAGAAAAAAATATTATTGATAATTGATTCTAATGCGCTGTTGCACCGGGCGTTTCATGCGTTGCCTCCCTTGATGACAAAATCCGGGCAGGAAACCGGAGCTGTTTATGGATATTTGCTGACTTTGTTTAAAGCAATAAAAGATTTAAATGCCAATTATATTGTTGCCTGTTTTGACACAAAGGCCCCGACATTTAGACATGAAAGATTTAAAGATTATAAAGCTCAAAGGCCGGCAACTGCGCCCGCGATAATTTTACAAATCCCGATTGCAAAAGAAGTTTTGAGCACTTTTAAAATTCCTATTTTTGCAAAAGAAGGAGTTGAGGCGGATGACTTAATTGCTACTATTGCTATCACCGCCAAAGCCGACGAAATTTATATTATTTCGGGCGATTTGGATAATTTGCAATTGGTAAATGACAAAGTAAAGGTTTACACAATGGGCAAGGGTATTAAAGATACTATAATTTATGATAAGATAAAGGTAGAAGAAAGATTTGGAGTTATGCCCGCGCAAATGAATGATTTTAAGGCTTTAATTGGAGATGCTTCTGACAATATCCCCGGAGTAAAAGGAATAGGCAAAAAAACAGCCGCAGAAATAATTGAAAGATATCATACAATAAAAGAATTATATGAAGAAATTGCAACAGACACAGCTGTATTAAAACCAAAAGTTAAGGAAGCTCTGAAGGCAAACAAAGAAAACGCATTTTTGTCGCGAGAGCTGGTTGAAACAAAAAAAGATTGCGATATAAATTTTATCTTGGAGGATTGCAGGTTCGGGAATTTTGACAAAAAAGAGGTTGAAAAAAAATTATACGAGTTGGACTTTAATTCTTTAATAAGCAGAGTAGAAAACTTAAAAACAATATAACTATTTAAATTTATGTCTAGTATCGCGTCAAAAGTGGCAGTTCCAATGATTCTTGTGGGAATTTTTGTCACTACTATTTTTATTTCACTTAACTACCAAAGCCTCAATTTAATTTTTTACATAATTTTGTTTTTACTCAGCGTGTTTGTATTCTTTTTTGGCTTTGCCACAGGACAAAGCCTTGCCGGACCCGTAAAAAAATTGCTGCAAAGGGCTATTGATTTAAGCAAGGGAGATTTAAAAACAAGGGTTTATTTGGATGAAGGCAAAGACGAAGTAAGCCAATTGGCGAAGATTTTTAATAATATCGCCGACGAGCTTGAAAAAAGCAAATCGGAAACGCAGGAATCAGAAAAATCGGTTGACATAAAGGTTAGGGCAAAAACGCAGGGATTGGAAGAAACAATAACCGCCTTAGAGCAAAAAATAAAAAATAGGACGCTGGAACTGCAGAAAATAGCCGCCGATTCAAAAAAAATGCAGGAAAAGGCGCAAGAAAAAGAAATTGAAGCAGAAGATTTAAAAAGGCAAATAAACAGCCTAAGGACATCATTGGGCAGGGCCCGCCCAAAAGCAGGGAAAAAAACAAATGATGCGGGCTAGCCCTCCCTCCCCTCCTCCAACTTTTTATAGATTAAGGCGTTGCTGGCGGAAATTTGCGCGCAGTTAGAAAGGGTTTTTAGCAAACCAAAATCTTCTTTTGAATAACTTCCTTCAAACCTTTTTGCTCCGATAACAATAATTCCAAGAAGGTTTTCGCTGTCTTTAAGCGGTATGCAGGTGGAAATATTATATCTATGTATCTGATTTTCTATAGAGTGGAGTGTTTTTTTCCAGACAGCATCTTTTGTATTTTCAATGGTTTGTTCTAATTCTTCTCTTGTTATTGCGTCATATTCTTTTTTAAAGTATTCGGAAAACAAGGCGCAGCTTAGCTGAGGAATCTCTGTAAAGCCGATTTTTTTAGTAACCTCAAAATTTATTTCTTTCCCTGCGCTGTTGCAGAAGAGCACGGCAATTTTTTCGGTTTGCAGAGTAGTCCTTATTGTATTAATAATAACATCTGCAACCTGATCAAGGCTGTTGTATCGTCTTAGTTGATTTTGCGCCTTTTTAATTTCTTGTTCATATACATATAAAAAATAAAAAACGCGCTTGTTTAAAAATTTTGACAGAGATCCGCTGATTTTATATGCTATGACCGCAAAAACAGGAGCAACAACAAGTCCCAAAACATATCCGCCTCTTGCCAAGGGGTCTCCAAAAATAATTTTATAGGCGTGCGCGAACAAGTAAAAGGATAAATAAGCAAAAACAGCAATAATAAAATAAAAGGTTATGTTTCTGGTCAGAGTTTTAATATCCATAAATCTATATCTGGTAATAGCGTAAGCCATTAATATAACGTAAAAAGGGACAAATGAATTTGCAACAGGCGGAAGCGGAATTCCATACCATGGCGCAAAATTAAGCGTACCGCATATAAATGAAATAATTGTTCCAATGGCAACATATTTTAGTTGAAGTTTTGTTATTCCACTAGCTCCGCGGTATTTTTTTATCAGTAAAAATGCGGAATAAAAGACGCAAACCCCAAAAGAAAAAAACCACAAAGACATTATGGGAGTTGCCACGGGCCAAAATTTAAAGTTCATTATGGGCTCAACTTTTTCTATAAAAAACGGAGTTGCATTGGTGAGCAGAAAAAAATAAAAAAGAAGATAAACAAAAATTAAAAATTTTTTTCGTTTTTCCAAGGTTTCTGTTAAAGCAAGCACAAAGTGCAAATAAGCCGCCGGAATCATAATTGTAAAAGCCATTAACGCCCTGCACCAAAATAGAGCAAGCCATTCGGCTTGCTCCACGTTTTGCCAAAAAAAGTAACACAAGCTCCACAAGCTGACCAAAGTTGCAAGAATAGAAAAAGATACATTTTTTGGATTTTTTCTGTTTTTTAAAACAACCAAAACAGCCAAAACTATGCTTGTTAAAAAATTTATAAAAGCCGAGATTGTGTAAAGGTTAAAAATCATACTTTATTATTTCTTAGTATATTTTATCAAAATATGGCAAAACAAGCTAATATCGTGTAAATTGGAATAAATAATATGCCTGAATTGCCCGAAGTTCAAACAACAGTAAACGGCTTAAATAAAAAGGTTTTAAATAAAACCTTTATTAATGTTTGGTCTGACTGGAAAAAAATAGTAAAAAAACCAAAAAGTTTTGGTGATTTTGTAAAAGAAATAAGAAACAAAAAAATAAAAAAAATCTGGAGGCGCGCCAAAAATATTATTTTTGATTTATCGGAAGGGTATTCTTTGCTTATACACCAAAAAATGACAGGGCATTTGCTTGTTGGAATTTGGGAATTAAAAAATGATGTATGGGTTCCTAAAGATAAAAAAAGCCCCTTAAACGATCCCTATAATCGTTTTATTCACTTAATTTTTTTTCTTGATGATGGAAATATGATGGCTCTTTCCGATGCACGGAAGTTTGCCAAGGTTGAGTTATGGAAAACCAAGGATTTGCTGGAAGCGAAGGAATTTAAAAGCATAGGGCCGGAACCGCTTGATAAATCTTTTACTTTTAAAAAGTTTCAGGATATATTCAAAAATAAGAGAGGCAAAATAAAACAGGTATTAATGAAGCCGGAAGTAATTGCCGGAATCGGGAATATTTATTCCTCAGAAATATTATGGTATACCAAAATACATCCGGAAAAAGACGTTTCGGAATTGAGCCCAAGAGAGCTGAAGGCCATATATGACGCAACAAAAAAAGTTTTAGCGCTTGGGGTAAAATTGGGAGGCGAAAGCTTTTCGGATTACAGAAAACCGGATGGCACAAAAGGAGATTTTGATACGGAAAGAAAAGCATACAAAAGAGAGGGGCAAAAATGTCGCAGATGCAAAACATTAATTAGGCGCATACATTTTGGTGGCCGAAGCGCATTTTTCTGCCCCAGCTGTCAGAAACTATAAAAACATGATTTATTTTATATACGGAGAGGATTCTTTTAGGTCAAAAAGAAAACTGGAGGAAATAATTGAAGGATACAAAAAAGTCCACAAGTCCGGGCTTAATTTGATTTATATAGACGCCAAAGAAAATACTTTTAATAATTTTTACAGCAACTTTAAAATTACATCAATGTTTGCTGAAAAAAAGCTTATAATATTGCAGGATGTTTTTGCCAACAAAAATTTCCAGGAAGATTTTTTAAATAACATAAAAGCGCTGGAAGAGTTAAAGGATATTGTGGTGGTTTATGAAAAAGAAAAGCCCGACCAGCGCACAAGGTTTTTTAAAACTTTAAAAAATCCGACGGCTGGCGGAGTTAAATGCCAGGAGCTTAATTTTTTGCAGCCTGCGCAGTTAAGAAAATGGGCACTGCAGGAATTTGAAAAAACCGGCACAAAAATAAATAGCGACGCTTTAGATTTGTTAACCAGTTTTGTAAAAAATGATTTGTGGCGGATGTCTAATGAAATAAATAAATTATCAAGTTACAAAAAAAATATTGAAAAAAAAGATGTTGAGCTTCAAGTAAGACCCGATATTGAAAACGATATTTTTAAAACAATTGAGGCTATGGCCGGTAGAAACAAAAAAATGGCGTTGAGTCTTTTGCATAAACATTTGGAGGAGGGCGAGGCGCCATTATACTTATTAAGTATGATAACTTATCAATTTAGAAATTTGTTGATTATAAAGGAATTGATTGAAAGGCAAGTCCCCTATCAAGCCATTTCAAAAAAAACTGGCCTTCATCCGTTTGTTGTGCAAAAAACTTTTTATGCCTGCAACCAGTTTTCCTTGCCTCAACTAAAAAAAATCTACCAAAAGATTTTTCAGATAGATTTAGATATTAAAACCGGGAAAATTGAGCCGGAGACTGCTCTGGATATGTTTATTTCTTCTCTATAAGCTTTGTGAGGCGCGACTTACTTCTGGAAGCTTTGTTCTTTTTTATTACCCCTATTTTTGCAGCCTTATCAAACGCCGCGTAAATGTCGGGCAGTAATTTTAGGGCTTCGGGGTTTTTCTTTTGCAAAACCAAAGATTTAGCTTCTTTTACAAGCGTTTTTATTTTGTTTTTGTAAGCCGTATTCTGCACTTTCCTTTTGGCAGACTGGCGGATTGCTTTTTTAGCTGATTTTGTTATTGCCATAATTTTTTATCTATAACAAAACATTAGCACGTAATATTTATTTTTGCAAGGGCACGCCCGCAATTTGACCATAAATTTTTGTAGTGGTAAAATTAGTTTAATAATTTTAATTTAACTAAATGAGCGCCGAGTCAAATCCTTCAGAATCAAATTTTACACCAGGAATGTTACCCGGTAACCCGGAGGATTATGGTGTTGTGAAACCTAAACCGGAGGAAGGATATAATTTGAGAACATTAAACGAAGCGGGAGATAAGGCTGATGCTGATTTTGCAACCGGAAAAATTACTGCCGATGAATATAGTAAAATATTGCACGATCATCTGGAAAAGTTGCCAAACGTGATAGATGATAAAAAAAGAATTAAGGAAGACAGAGAAATGGTTGAAAGGCTTGTGGCGGAGGCAAAAGCAAAAAGCGCAAAAGCGGGAGAGGGTTCTGGGGTTTTGGATGCCACTGTTCCAAAGCCAGAAACAAAACCAGCAGATACTGTCGCCGTTGCGTCAACAGAAACAGACCCGAAAATAGTAACATCGGAGCCACACGAAGAAGGGTCAGAAGTTGATCCCATAGGGAATGTTATAAAACCTCCGGAGACGGAAGCTCCGTCGGCAGTTGTGGCGCCAGAGCCAACACCTGAAGCGGCGCCAAAACCGGCTGTTGATGCAAAAAAAGTTGAGCCTGTGCCTGAACAGGAGAAACCAAAAGAAGACGAGGTGGCTATGCGTAACAGGTTAAGAGAAGAAGCCGAGAAAAAATTTCAAGCAGAAGTTGATAAAAACCCCGAAGCTTTGGAAAAAGATAATTTTTTGATAACAGGAACAAATAAATATTTAAAAGATTTGGAGTGGAGAAAAAAGCGATGGCCGGGAATTTTTAATGATGCGTATTCAAAACTTACGCCGGAGGAAAAAGATAAATTTGATGTCTTGCCCTACAAAAATAAGTTTTTAAATAAGGACCAAATTGGTCATCTTCTGGTTGCGGGATATAGTCTTGAAGAAATAGAAAAGATAAAACCTCATTGGTGGTCAAATAAAGTTACGTCAAGGTTGTCCGATAAACCTGTTTATGAAGAGGAATTGAATGTGTTAATTTGGCAAGCGGTAAATAAAAAATTTGAAGAACAGGCAAAAGAGGATGTGGGTAAAATTTGGGACAATCATCGGGAAAAATTTATACAAGATGAGGTAAATGCGGAACTTCAAAAGATAGAACAAGCAAAAAAGTTGGAGGAGGCAAAGTTAGAGCGGGAGAAATTAATTCAAGCCAAAAAAGAAGTAAAAGCTGAAAAAATAAAAAAAGCAGAAAGTTGGACGCCGGAAGAAAGATTAAAAAAGATAGATAAAATGAACGCTCTTTATGCCAATATTGTCAAAATAAACCGCGCGTTAAGGGATTCAAAAGTAAAGGTAAAAAATAAAGACGGGAAAGCTTTGTCTGAAGACGATCTGAAAACTTTATTGGGCAGGTACTCAAATGACACAGTAGAAATTGCAAATGAATTGTCGGGCGAAAATTTTATGGCCATAGCTGCGGACAAAGCAGGTTATGACCGCAAAGCAGAAGTTAAAGATGAAGTAAAAAGAAAAGAATTTCAGAGAGAGCTTACGGCATTGGTGGTGTCCGAATTTAAAAAACAGGTTGAAATTATTAATGACGCAGAAAAAGCAAAAGGTTCAAAAAAACGGGTTGGCAGAAAAAAGAAAAAAGTAGAGCTGCCAGCTGCGCCCGTTGGCGAGGCCATAGCTCCAAGTACGGAATCTGTTGAAGAAGTCGAGAGACCCCAGGAAACTGCTTCAGAGTTGTAGAAAAATGAAGAGGAGGTTTCGTTACCAAATTTTTTGGAGAAGGCTGGAAAATCGATGAGAAGAAGGAAGGTTTATGACAAGGTATTAGGACCCGTTGTTGAAAAAGGCAAGAGGTTGCCCGAAATAAAAAATTTGGAAGGGTTGTACCCTGAAACAGATTTGAACGTTTGGCTGGCCCAGTCAATGGAAAAATTTAAGGATGAGCTGTTAACAACGCAAGAGTTATACGATAAACTTTTCGGCGGGAAGCCGCAGGACAGATGGACAGCTTCTGGCTCTACGCGCATGAGGGGGAAGATTAAAAAGTTTTTGTTGGAAAAAATAAAAGAAGGCAGAAAATAGAAATTTATGGCAGATTTAGGAGAGAATATTTTAAATAATCAAGGAATATCGCCCGAGAGCGAGCCAGTCAACGAGCAATCCGAAAAAGAAAAGGTTGAAGACGCCAAGGATTTTTTGGTTGAGTGGGTAAAAGAGATATGGGTAAAAGAGATAAAGGATGCGGAAGCCATAGAAGAGGCGACAAAAAAAGAAGAAGAGGAGCGCAAATTAGTTAATTATCCGGATTTACCGGAAAATTTTGAAGTTGCCACGGGAAAGATTTTGGCAACAGAAGTGAAGCAAGTGGTTGAGGCCAGCGCAAAAGCAAAAGGGCTAAAACATTTAAAAGCTTCCGAAATAAAAAATAACGAAAAGTTTTCTGCAAAATTGGACGAAGCAATAGAAAAACGGGCGAACGAAGTTCTGGAAAATGAATATGAGCAAATGCCTGCCGGCAAGTACAAAACCTTTGAAGATTTTGAAAAGGCGGTAGAAGGAAAAATAGACGAGCTGATTAAGGGCGGTATAAAAATTGATAAAGCTATTTTTTGCGATTTAATGAATGAGGGGTATGATATGCTGGAAAAAAGCGAAGTTAAAAAAAGCAAAAAAGGGAAGGGGACGAGCTTGGTGGTTAAAAAAGGTAAAAAGCAGGTTTCTCTGTCGCGCAAAAAAATAGACGAAATTAAAAAAGATATTGAAAAGGGCGAGTTAAATCAAATAATTTCTGAGGGCAAGGATGCCTGGAGGCAGGAAAAAACTGAAGCTGTAAAACAAGTTATAAAAACTGAAGTTGAAAAAATATCTCAAGAAAGAGCAAAAGAGCCTATTATTGATTTGCCTGCTTCAGAAGAAGAGATTAAAAATCTTAGCGAAGATAATGATTCAGGGTCTGTTGAAGGTGCACCACAGGTTGAAGAAAAACTGGTGGCAGAAATTGTAAAAGATATGGGAGGCGTTTATTCTGGGGAGTTTGCACCTGTCTATTATATATATTCACATGCATATTCTCAAGCCGCGCACGAAAATAATTTTTTTGGAGAAATTGAATGCCAAAACGAAAAAGGTAAAATTTATAATATAAACTCTCTTTATGAGGAAATAAAGGATACAATATTAAGTGAAGAAAGGTATGCATTGGACGGTTTAGATCGTCGGCTTCAAGAAAAGGCAAAGGGTAGGCTTAAAATTCTTAAAAAAACTCTTGAGGATTTGGACGCCCTAAAAGCTATTGCAGAGCAAGAATACACCAAAAAAACAGAAACAGAGAGTAACCCAGCACTTTTTCAAAGATGGCACAGAGAAGAGCAGGCAGAGGAGGAAAAAAAGAGGGGGGCAAAAAAACCAGAGTCTTCTGTTGAAACAGATGATGAATTTTTACGCGCGCCCGCCACAGAAGAGTCGCTGGATTTGGGGGAGGATGATGTGCTAAGTTTTAGGAGACAGGAGCTGTATGACAAATATTTGTCTGGAGATTTGGTCATAGAAAACGAGGAACTCTATAATAAAATTAAAAATAGGAGAGATGCATTGTTAGAAAGTGATGAACTTATGTTTTCTAGCAAAGCCTTAGAGCAAGCTATTGCAGAAGAGATACTGGATGAAACAGTAACACCAGAAGATGTGCCGGAAGAAACAAAATCTCCAGAAACAGCAGAACAGCCGGAATTTGATGAAAGCTGGGATAATTGGCTGGCTGAAATAATGAATAGTGATGTGGTGCGGGATTTGGGAATTAAAACAGTAAGTGAGCTTGCCAAAAAAGTTGAAAGCGGAGAAATAAACCTTAAACAATCTCCGGAAGTTATGGCAAGGATCCCCAGATTTTTTGAACTAAAAATTGCCTCAGAAGAAGAGGTTGAAGTTGGAATGCAAAAATATGAGGAAGAAAAAAAAGAATTAAGAAAACAAAGGCCGTGGTGGAGAAAGTTGCTGGGGTTAAAACCAAAATTTAAAGAACATAAATATTTATAAAAAAACAGGCTATTGGGCCTGTTTTTTGCTGTTTATTTTGTCGATCAGGTCGCGGAGTTCGGCGGCGCGCTCAAAGTCCAAATTTTTGGCGGCTTCTCTCATTTCTTTTTCCAAAAGTTTTTTATCGTGAATTAGGCCAAACTCTTCAAAAACATCTTCTTTTTTTGAAAACCCCCAGTCGCGGATGTCTTTAATGATTGCAGTAGGGGTTATTTTATGTTTTTTATTATAATCTTCCTGAATTTTTCTTCTTCTGTTTATTTCATTTATTGCAGACTGCATTGAAAAAGTCATTTTGTCTGCGTATAAAATAACCCGGCCGTTGTTGTGGCGGGCCGCTCTGCCCATTGTTTGTATTAGCGTTGTTTTGTTTCTTAAAAATCCTTCTTTGTCTGCGTCCAAAATTGCAACCAAAGAAACTTCGGGCAAGTCTATGCCCTCTCTTAATAAATTTATACCCACCAAAACATCATATTTACCTTTGCGAAAATCTTTTAAAATTTCGGGACGCTCCATTGTTTTTACTTCAGAATGCAAATATTGCGTTTTAATCCCCCGCTCAATTAAATAGTCTGTTATTTCTTCGGCCAATCTTTTTGTTAAGGTTATAACCAAAACTCTTTGTCCCTTGGCAGTCTCTTTTTTTATTTCTTCCATTAAGTCTTTAATTTGGTTTTCTGTTTTTTTAATTTCAATAGAGGGCTCCAGCAATCCAGTTGGTCTTATGATTTGTTCTATAATATTATTTTTAGATTTTTGTTTTTCAAAGTCAGCGGGAGTGGCGGAAACATAAATTGTTTGGTTTTGCCGTTTCTCAAATTCTGTAAAAGTTAACGGGCGGTTATCCACGGCCGAGGGCAATCTAAAACCAAAATCAATTAAAGTTTCTTTTCTTATTCTGTCCTGCACAGACATTGCCCGAATTTGCGAAACAGAAATGTGCGACTCATCAATAAAAATCAAAGAGTTTTGGGTCTGCCCTGAGCTTGTTGAAGGGTTAAAGTAGTTAAAGTAATCAACCAAAGAAAATGGCGCTTGCCCGGGTTTTCTGAACTCCAATTGGCTTGAATAGTTTTCAATGCCCTGGCATCTGCCGGTTTCCTGTAGCATTTCCAAATCATAATTTGTTCTTTGCTCGAGACGTTCTGCTTCCAAATTTTTTCCCTGTTTTTTAAATTTTATTAACTGAGCATTGAGTTCCAGTTTTATATTATTAATAGCCAGTTTTAATTTATCTTGCGGGGCAACCCAAAAAGTGGCAGGAAAAAGCCTGTAATTTGTAAAATCTTTTTTTAGCGTTTTATCCATATTTGGGCTTAACTCTGAAATTTTTTCTATTTTGTCTTCGGAAATTTCCACCCGAAGGATTTTTTCTCCGGTTACAATATAAATTTCTATAATATTCCCTCTTACCCTAAATGTGCCAGGTTTAAATTCAATGTCGTTTCTTTGGTATTGCAGGCTGGTGAGATTTAAAATAAAATTTTTACGGCTTATTTTCTGGTCTTTCTTAATTTGTAAAACAACACCTTCGTAGTTTTCGGGCGAGCCGATGTTATAAATGCACGAAACCGAGGCTACAACAATTACGTCTTTTCTTGCTGTAACGTCCTGCACTGCCGCGTGGCGCAACCGGTCAATTTCTTCGTTTATTTTTGCATCTTTCTCTATATATGTGTCGCTTTGGGGAATATAAGCCTCGGGCTGGTAATAGTCATAATAAGACACAAAATAATGCACGGCGTTGTCGGGGAAAAATTCTTTGAATTCCTGGTAAAGCTGGGCTGCCAAAGTTTTGTTTGGGGAGATTATCAAAGTGGGTTTTTGAATTTTTTGTATGACATTTGCCAAAGTAAAAGTTTTACCCGAGCCCGTTACGCCTAAAAGCACCTGGTTTTTTACCCCATTTTTTATGTTTTTTATCAGCCGTTTTATAGCTTCGGGTTGGTCTCCGGTTGGCTTAAATTTTGATTTTAGCTCAAATTTCATTATAATGACTTAATGATATCTTATTTAGAGGGGAAAATTATATTAAAAAAAGACAAGTTTATTATAGTAGAAGTAGCCGGGATTGGCTACAAGGTTTTTTTAAACCGTCAGAACCTATTAAAATTACCAGAAATTGGGCAGCCTGTAAAGCTTTTTATATTTCAAAAAGTAAAAGAAGACGCCCTGGATTTATACGGATTTTTAACTTATGATGAGTTAGATTTTTTTGAGGTGCTAATGGGTATTTCCGGAGTTGGCCCAAAGTCTGCCTTAGACATTTCTGCTTTGGGTTCTTTAGACAAAATTAAAGATAAAATTTTAGCGCAAGACGAAAAAATATTTGAAGGTATCCCCGGCATTGGCGCCAAAAAAGCAATGACAATAATTTTGGAACTGACGGGAAAAATAAACACGCAAATTAAAACCAAGTCTTCTGCCGATGAAGCCGAAAACGCATTAGTTCAGCTCGGCTTTTCAAAACAGCAAGCCCGCGACGCTTTATCTAGTATCCCCTCCTCAAAACCAACTGAAGAACGCGTAAAACTTGCATTAAAAAATTTAGGGAAATAAAATGGATAGCTCAGAAAAAATAAACTCAGAATCAGAAGATGCTCCCGTTGTCGAAACGGTTTTTGAAGAGCCAATCTCTAAAACAAACGCGATAAAAAATGAAGCCGGTGATGTTAAAAAAGAAGAAACAGTTAGTGATGAGGAAATTAAGGAACTGAAAGGGGGTTTGGAGCAAGAATATAACAAAGATGCTTGGAATGTTTTGAGCAGGCATTATCTTGAATGGACCAAGTCAATATCGTCTGAAGATACAGAAAATGTAAAGAAATATCACAGGTGGAGTTTGCCTGTCAATTCGCTTTTAAGAAGCAAGGATTTACCTGAAAACGTTACGCCCGAAGACAAAAAAAGTATTAGGCCGATAATTAAAACACTTGATGGCTTGATTAAAAACTGTCCGCCCGTTCCGGTAGAATTTACCGCCTATAGGGCGGTTTCAAGCGAAATGACTCTTGAAGAAGCTCGGGCGCTAGTGGGGAAATCAATAACTCCGGATAATGGGTTTATGAGCACGGCCGTAAATAAGCCATTGGCCGTGAATGATTTTTTGCAAAAAGACGAGAGTAAAATTCTTTATGAAATAACGGTTCCAAGAGGTGAAAAAGGAATCTGGATGCCAGCTGTTACAAATTTTAAGGAATCGGTCTCAAGAGAAGGAGAATTTTTACTTCCAAGGGAAAGCAGATTTATTGTTACAGGAGCTGAAGAACAGTGGTTTATTAATAGAAGAAGCAGAAACGCCGAAGATGTTCATGCATATGGCCAAGAGAGAAAAAGCCCTCCTCAGTTTAAAGAAAAAAGGCTGGTTGTAAAACTGACACTTGAAAATCAAAAATCAGAGCAGGTTGAGCCCGGAAGCGAAATAAATGGAGCTGATTCTTGGATTAAGGCTATAAATAAAATTTTTGAAAAAAATTATGGCCTTTCTACTCCCGAAGAAAAATTGCCCCGAGTTGTTAAAGCTGCACCGAACGAGTCGTGCGCCTATGTAAATTGGGATTTAGACCGCAGTTTGTACAACGTTATAAGAGTCAGATTTGGAAAACAGATTTTAGATGGTAATGCTGTGGGAGAAGAAATGGGCCACTTTTATAGAGCGCAACTTAAACCCAGTAATATAAGCAGGATTGAAAGATTATCGGCGTGGCTAAAAGGATCAAGTATCGTGGAAGATTTAATAATTGATAAAAAGGGAGATGTTAAAGATAAAAAAGAGCACATTACAAATGAATTTTTTGGTTTTTTGGGAAGGCGTTTGTTGCATAAATCTTATCCTAAAAATAAAGACGGGACATCAAAAATTTTTCCAGATGGGGAGCCAAAAATTGATTCTGGGGATAAAAAATTTGCAGTAGGTGCTTTAAAAAGAATAAGAAAGAATTTAAACTCTTTAAAAAGTCTCTTTATGGAGGGCGGTGTATCTTTAGAATCCTTAAGAAATACAGCAGAACCTTTTATAGAGGCGAGAATTGATATATTACACCATCGTCGTGGTTACGAATTTGCTTCAAAGGTTGATTTGGACAAAATAACAAACTGGAATAAATTGTTCTCTATGCCCGATAAAGAAGTTAGAAAAAGATTTTTTACTCCCAACCCCGATTACTCAGGTTTGTGAAATTTTTAAAGTGTAGGTTATTACGTGTTAATTTGCAAAAAAGTGTATAAAACTTGCCTTAAAAAATTTAGGGAGATAATATTATATAAAATAAAATAAATTAATAAAAATATGGAAGGAAATAGAAGAGAATCATCTTCAGAGCGCGAAGAAGAAAAATTAAATAAAGCAGAGGCACTACTAACTCCTAGATACGAAAATTCTTCAATGCTTTATGAGGAAATAGATAAAAACATTTATGGTGGCGAAAAAGACCCCGCCAAAAGGGCAGAAAGGCTCAAGCAATGCGGATATAATGCGGAAACTCTTTCTCAGAGAGGAAAAGAAATCAAAAAGCAACTTCAGCAATTATATGACAGAGAGGCAGACAACGGAGGGGATGGAACTTTTTCTTCATTATCAGAAGATATGAGAAATCATGCACTTTCGCTTTTGGGATTAGTTGAGTCTAAAACCGGCGGAGGAGAAAAAGATTATGTTTGTCACTCAGATGCTTCTGTGGGACTTGCATATGAATTATCAAGGCAAATGAGAAAAATTGCGCAAGTGGAAGCTCAGCCAGATCCGGATAATGAAACCGTAAGGCACATTCTTCGACAACAAGATGTCCCCTCTTCCAGAGAGGTGGCCCAAAGGGCGATAAGCGTTGGGCCGGAAGAATTTTTAAAAAAGAAAGACGCCGCCTTAAAAAATATTTCACCAGGGGCTAAAAGAAAGCAATATGAAATAGCTTTTGCAATTTTTGAATCAGCCTTGTAATAAAAATGAAAATGATATCAATCGAGGAGCGTGTAAAACTTGCATTAAAAAACTTAGGGAGATAATATTATATAAAATAATTAATTTTAAAAAATATGCCAAAAAATATGGATTCATTTCCTTCTAATGAGGGAGGAGAGAATAGGCCGATATCAGAGCTTTCAACAGAGGAAATTGAGAGGATTTTGCAAGAAAGAAAAAATAGTCAAAGAAGAGAAAAGGGAGAAGAATTTGTTTTTGAAAGAGAAGCGCACAGAAATATGTTTCTTCAAGATTTAGGAGATGGAATAACTACGGGCGAGCCTCAATCTAACAAAAAGAGTAGCATACGAGGAGCAGAATATGTTGGGCTTTATAAGGATGGGCAATATATTGGAGATATTGTTTCAGAAGGTAATTTGACGGGAATCACGGATAGGGAGTTTCAAGATAAGGCTTATGAGTTGGTTGCAAAAAGCCTTGGAAAGAAGGTTGGTGCAGAGCGTGAAAAAAAGCCACGCGTGGATATTAATATCGATGCCGACGCAAGAAAACTTATGGATCAAATGAATATGGTATTGAGTGGCGATAAACTAACATTGCAAAACGATCAGATGGATTTAGACTTATATGACAACGGATCAAACCAGAAAATTGAAATATCTAAAATTGATGAAACAAAAATTCTTTTAAGTATTACTGAAAAAGGTGGCAAGGTTATTGAATATGTTATTGACGCAGGTAGATTTATTCCAGATTCAAGGAGAGTTAAACTTTAAGATTAAAATAAAATAATTAATTTTAAAAAATATGCCAAAAAATATGGAATCGGGTCTAATTCAAGAGAAGCCCGAAGAACAAATAAGTCCGGAAAATAATAATGACGGCGGAGAAAAAACTGCTAAAGAAAGATTAGCGGAGTTAAATAAAAGAATGTCAAAATTACCTCCCGACGAGAGAGCGCATATGGTTGGAGGAGAATTACGCGGGTCAGAAGAAGGTAGAGCATTATGGCATGAGGTAATAGAGGTAAGTAGGACAGCTTATAGAGAAGAAGAGTTGGAAAATGCAAAAAATAAATTAGAAGAAACTAAAAAAGAATTAGCACGTAAAAAAGAATTGGTGCAAACCGAACAAGAATTAAAGCGGGCCAGAGAAGAATTGGATAATTTATTACAAAAATAATAACGGATAAAAACTATGTCAGAATCGCCAGAAAGTGCGCCAGCACCGGAACAAACACCGGCATCCGAATCATCACCTACTCCTGAAGCGGGACCGCAAGTCCCTAATTTTGAGCAAGCGCCACAACCGGAAATTCCGCAACAAGAGGCGCAAAATAGTCCTTCTCCTGAAATAAGATTGGGTAAGGGTAATTGCTGGGAAACTTTGAGCCTTGACAAAAATGCATCTAAAGAGGACATCGGTTCAAGATATAGAGATTTGGCTAAAAAGTATCATCCAGATGCTGGCGGAAATCCAGAAGATTTTAAGGTATTGCAAAAAGCTTATGAAGATACAAAAAATATTTCGGTTAACGGATCGCCAGACGGTATAGCCCCAGAGGCGACTATGGCGGCAGGTGCCGGCGTCGCGGCATCGGGCATGGCCGAACGTGGAGTCACACCCGAACAAAGGCAAGCCGCTATGGACGCAATGTTTGCGGCAGCAAATATATCCCGAAAAGAATCTGTCTTTTATGGTCATCACCCAGAGCAAGATTTAAACGCGCAACACGAAGCGAGAATAAGAGAGATAGACGAGGATTACGCCCGAAGAAAAAAAGAAGATGAGCAATTCAACGCAAGTGTGGCGGAAATGCAAAGAAAAATAGACGAGGAAATAGCCGCAAAAAAGGCTCAAGAAAAAGCAGAACAAGAAAAAATGCAAAGATATATATTTTCTCCGACCGGGCCGGATGAATTTGTAAGAGATATGCAGACGTCTGCAATTAAAGATATAATAATGCCATTGAGCGAAAGTGGTTTGCTTAGCCCGCAGGAAATAAATGAATTTATGGCAGTAGGCCGGGCTGTCCAAACAGAGGCTAATCGTCCAGATGAAAAAGAACAAAAAAGGGGTAATAATATAGAAGCACTGGTTAATCCTAATGTTGAAAATTCTGCATTGTTGCACGCAAAAATCTCTGAATATATTTATAACGGGGAAACGAAAGCAGATAAAAGGGAAAAAGCAGTTAGGGATCATGGTTATGACGTTGACAAACTGATTGAGGCGGGCAGAAATGTAAAAAAACAATTAAAAAAAGTTGAAGACGAGGATATTGGTTTAGGTGGAGACGGAAGAAATTTTTCAAAACTATCAGAAAACGACAGAATTGTGGCAGAGCTTTTGAGAGGACTTGCCGTCTCAAAAAGAGGAGAAGGCGAAAATAGTTATTCTCGGCATTCTTTTTTGTCTGTGGGTTTGGCAGAATTATTGTCCGATCAAATGGGGAAACTAGATAAGGCGGTTATTAAACCAAATATAGGCAAAGGGAGGGATGAAGTATGTTTAAAGGCAGAAGGATTATTGAATGAAATACCGGCAGGGATTGTGAAAAATCAATATAAAACCGCCTGGGATATTTTGAAATCGGAAATTTATTAAAACTTGCATTAAAAAACCTAGGGAGATAATATTTGTGCAAATAAGTATAATCAGGTTAACGCGTGTTAACCTAAAATACTATGGATAAGATAATAATAGAGAAAGATTTTTATACAATTGCTGAGTTGGCTAAAATACTAGGAATAAGTAGAATATCTGTATTTAAGCGAGTTAGAAGAGATTCTATTAAGGGCCAGAAAATGGGTCAAAATTTCATTATTTTTAAGAAAGATGTCGATTTAAGTAAATTGATGTCAGAAACAAAACGTTAGTTTTTAGTCAGGTTAACGCGTGTTAACCTAAAAACAACCCTACTTGCATGCGTGAGTAGGAGTGTAAGTAAAAAAAATAATATGATAACAAATATTCTAATTTGGTTGTTGTTTGGGATAGTTATAACGTGGCTTTTTGAATTGACCTTAAAAACCAACAAGGCTTTGCGTCGCAGATATTATACACGCCATGCAATCATTTGGGGTTATCACATTCATCACAGCACATATGGACTTTTGTGCTTTTTAATTGGCATGTTTTTATTTTTTGACGGCCGGCCAGTTATTACGCTTCCGGTTATTGCATTTGGTTTGGGAATTATTATTATGCACACTATTTCTGATCCGCGCCATAGGGTTGTTTTTATAGAAAAAGAACAAAAATAAAAAATAATTTGACACGGGTTTTTATCTGCGTATAATAAAAACATATGGCAAAAGAAAATATCACAATTGATGATTTGGCAGTAATGGTGCAAAAAGGATTTAATGATGTTACCAGTAAAATGACAACAAAGGTTGAAATGAAGGCCGAATTTGATGCCGTGAATAAAAGGTTTGATAAAATTGAAAAGCTTATTTTGACCGACCATAAAAAGAGAATTGAGAAATTGGAAGATGAAATAAAAGAAATTAAAGGATTATTGGCAATTAGTTAATATGAAACAAGCTGGGAAAAATATAATTATCAGCACTATCAACCTCTCTTAGAGAAGGCGCAATTTTAATTTTAAAAAAAGAAATTGCCTCTTCTCAAAAAGAGGTTTTATTTTGTTCCTTAACATTTTGGAGGCTATATGAAAGCAAAACAAGTCTTGCAAGGGCTTAATAAGGCTCCCTACCTTTACCATCGTTTTGTTTATGAAAACATTGTTTTACCTCTAAAAGTTGGCAGGGCTAAACTTTCAGTGAGCAGGGATAGGCAAACGGGAAGACTGAAGGCATCATTTAAAAATAGGAGATTTTCTTTTAAATGGTCAGATAAGATAAAAAAGTGGGTGTCTTAATATAACAACCCGACAAAGTCAGCGCATGCTGACTTTTTTTTGTTCCCGTGCTAAATTAAAACAATGACGCTAAAAGAAACAATTAAAAAATTTATACCCAAGTTTTTGCTGAAAGTTTACCACTTTAAGCTGGCTTTGCTGGGAGCTATGATTTTTGGTTTTCCGGGCAAGAATAAAAACGTCAAAATTATCGGAATTACTGGCACCAGCGGAAAATCAACCACGGGCGATTTTATTTGTAAAATTTTGGAAGAAGCCGGAAATAAGGTTGCTTCTATTTCTTCAATAAGATTTAAGGTGGGAGATAAGGAATGGGAAAATAAGTACAAAATGACAATGCCTGGGCGTTTTGTCATCCAAAAATTTTTGAAACAAGCGCTGGATGCAAAATGCAAATTTGTTGTTTTGGAAGTGACATCAGAGGGCATAAGGCAATTTCGCCACAAATTTATAAATTTTGATACAGCTGTTTTTACCAATTTATCAAAAGAGCACATAGAATCTCATGGAAGTTTTGAAAAATACAGAAACGAAAAATTAAAACTTTTTAAGGTCTGCAAAAATATACACATTATTAACGGAGACGACGAGAACGCAAAATATTTTATTGATATTCCGGCGAATAAAAAGTTAATTTTTTCAATTAAGGACAAAAAAGATTATGATTTTGAATTAAATGTGCTGGGAGATTTTAATATTATGAATGCGTTGGCGGCGATTAATACCGCAAAAGTTTACGGTGTTGATTTTGAGGTTTGTAAAAAGGTTTTAGAAAATGCAAAAGGAATCGCAGGCAGAATGGAAGTTGTAAATAAAAATCCTTTAGTTGTGGTTGATTATGCCCATACCCCGGTTCAACTGGAAGCTGTTTATAAAAGTTTAAAAAATAAGAAGCTAATTTGCGTTTTGGGGTCTTGCGGAGGCGGCAGAGACAAGTGGAAAAGGCCGGTTTTAGGAGAGATTGCTAAAAAATATTGCAGTAAAATTTTTGTTACAAATGAAGACCCTTATGATGAAGACCCAATGGATATAATTAATGAAGTTTATAAAACAGCCGGCCAAAATGCTGAAAAGATTTTAGACAGAAAAGAAGCAATTAAAAGAGCAGTAAAATCAGCCGGCCAAGACGATACGGTAATAATTACGGGCAAGGGCTCAGAGCCTTGGATGTGTGTCAAAAACGGTAAAAAAATTCCCTGGGACGACCGCCAAATAGCAAGAGATGTATTGGCTGAGAAAAACTTGACAAGAGGTCTTTAATATGCTATGATTAATACATAGTGAAATTAGCACATTTATAGCATAAAATTACTTGCGGAATGCAGTTGTAGCCAAAAGATACGGATACAAAATCAGTGTTTTCTGGCTATGACTGCCACCTCGGCGGACAAGATTACTCTTTTGCGAAGGAGCTGACCATGAGTCGGCTAGTGCTCTGCGATGCAAGTGGACCACTGAAGGATCTTCTCGAGAAGCTTTCTGGGGAAGACGGGGAACGATGGTTGGAGCGTCTCAAAAAGACGCTCAGGGAGTCATCGGACTTGCTTCGGCGAGTTGCCATGGTCTCGGTAAGCGCGATGAAGAGATTCGTCGCCAACGACAGCGCCAAGAAGAAGGCCAACATTGGCTGGACGAGTGCCGATTTTGACAGGTTCTTCGGAGGGAAAATCGAGGAGAATGTCGAAGCCACTAACCTCGCCGTCCATCGTTTGGAAAAAGCGTCTCTTGACGCCCCAATTCTCGCCGAACTCGGCGCCCGCGCTACGACCCCGCTCGCTTATTTGTTCGAGCTTATGGAAAAGCAGAGCAAGGGCGAGGATGGCGTGTTGCTGGTCAACGGCTACGCCAACATCATGTACGCCATCGGCAACGACGGCAATATCTGGGCCGTGCACGCGCTCTGGTTCTCGGGCTATGGCTACTGGCGCGTGAGCGCCTACTCGGTTGTGCTTCCGCTCAGGTGGGTTGCGGGCAACCAGATCCTCTCCCGCGATTCTTGACGCTTTGTCCCCTTGGGACTTAGTGACTGTGAGTTTATGGCTCTCTGATACTTTGAAAAAAGTTGACGAGAGCCTGTTTTTTTGCAAAAAATATTGTAAAATAGGTTTAAGGATAGCTGAACGTAAAAGCCAAGGTTTTTGCGGAGCGCCCCGGAAATGTATATTGCAGAATTGTTGCGGACAAGTCTTCAACAAGAGTTGATATGCATATTTCAAAAAAAAGAAAAGAATCGGTGCGATGCGCTGGCGGACTTTGATGTCCCAAATTAGATACAGCTCTGAGATTGCGAAAGCTTCAAGGGGCAGTGGCATTGATGGCGCGCCGCATATTTTAGGTCTGGGCCGTGAACGCGAACTGGAACTCGGGCAATGGCTACTGGAACGTGAACGCCAACTCGGTTGAGAATCCGAACAGGTGGGATGCGGGCAACCAGATCCTCTCCCGCTACTGTTTTCTTTCTTCCGCCCTAAAAGCGGAAGTTTTGCTTATTAATCCCTTTTTCCATCCGCCGACTATTCTTCCCATATCTTGTATTTCGGTTTCAATGGATATATATTGTTTGTTGGAGATAAGGCGAGCCTCCCATAAAAGTTGTAAGAAAAAACGCAGCGAGTCAATTTTATCTGATGCTAATTCAAGTAAAATTATCTTTTTGTTGATTGGCGTATATACGGCTTTCCGCAATAATTCAAGCAGGTCTAACAATAAAATATCTATTCTTGCTCCAAGCCCAAACCGCGCCGTTCTTTCAATATTGCGGTGAAGCCCTAACCAATTTTTGTATACCGTCTTGGCTTTTTCTAAAACTGGCAACAGTCTGGGGGGGGAGCTTAGAGGAATAAGTATTTTGATTATGAAAAGTATTTTGGCTCATAAATATGAAGAAATTATTAGTATTGAAAACCTGCTTTTAGCTTGGCAAGAGTTTGTAAAAGGAAAACGTAACAAAAGAGATGTTCAGGAATTCCAGTTTAACTTAATGGATAATATTTTACAACTCCATTATGATTTAAAAAATAATACATACAAGCACGGCGGATATCAACAATTCAAAATAAATGACCCAAAACTAAGAACAATTCACAAGGCCAGCGTCCGCGACCGTCTTTTGCATCACGCAGTTTATCGCATATTATACCCGTTTTTTGATAAAACATTTGTTTCAGACTCATTCTCGTATCGAAACAACAAAGGCACGTATAAAGCCTTAAACGGATTTAGAGAGTTCGGTCATATTGCCTCAAAAAACAACACAAAAACCTGCTGGGTTCTAAAATGTGATATCAAAAAGTTCTTTGTTAGTATTGACCAGAATGCTTTAATAAATATTTTACAAAAGCACATTAATGACGAAAATGTCATAAATTTGTTGAAAAAGATAATTTTAAGTTTTAAGCCAAATGGTTTGCCTCTCGGCAATTTAACAAGCCAGCTATTCGCCAATGTTTATTTAAACGAGCTTGACCAGTTTGTAAAGCACAAACTAAAAGTAAAGTATTATATCAGATATGCGGACGATTTCGTAATTATGTCGGAAGATAAAAAGCGTTTGAAAGATTTAATACCAACTGTCATCGATTTTTTGCAGGATAAATTAAAGATGGAACTCCATCCCGATAAGATTTTTATTAAGACACTAAGCTCGGGCGTGGATTTTCTAGGTTGGGTTAATTTTAATGGCCACAGAGTTTTGAGGACGAAAACCAAATGGAGAATGTTTAAAAGAATGAAAAATAATTCAGACCGAGAAACGATGAGTTCTTATTTGGGATTGTTAAAACATGGGAATACGCATAGGGTTGTAGAAAAGTTAATTTTATGTTAAGGTTGAACATTATGAAATATACAAAATCAGTCAAAACATTCGTTCGCAGGCAAAAGGCGCAAATAAGGCGCCAGTTTTGGGATACAAAAAAACAAAAAGAAATGATAGATGCAATGTATAGAAAAATATCCGGAACGCAAAACGCGGAGGAAAAAGAAATTGAAGCAGAAGATTTAAAGGAAAAACAAAATGCAAAAAAGCCGAAGATAAAGGTAAAAACTAAGGGAGTAAAGCGAACACTTACCCCGAGCAAAAGCGAGGGAAAAAATAAAAAATAATATGAAAACACAAGACATTTTAGATTTAGCAATTAAAATGGGCATAGATGTGGATTTTCGTGGCAGAGATGGGGTGCAAAAATTGCTTGATAATAAAAAGAAAAAATTTGAACAATTGTCCGCAAAAGACAAAGAGGAGTTTGATAAAGAGGCATTAACAAATCCGTATTTAGACTCTGGGATTTATAATGTTTCGGACGATAAAGAAATAAAAAAAGTTTTGGTTGGAATTGATATAGGATCAGATGAAATTTTAATTGCCAAACAGCTTGGCGACATAGATTTGGTAATAGCCCATCATCCAGTTGGAAAAGGCTTGGCTCAATTGGCAGATGTTATGGATTTACAGATTGATGTTTGCAATTATTATGGGGTTCCGGTAAATATTGCCGAAAGTTTGATGCGCGAAAGAATTTCTGAAGTTGCCCGTGGTGTAAACGCTTCAAACCACCAAAGAACCGTTGACGCCGCAAGGTTAATGAAAGTTAATCTGATGAACTCACATACTCCGTGTGATAACCTGGCCGCAAAATTTCTAAAAAACTTAGTTGAGGAAAAAAAACCGGAACATATTAGCGAGCTGATTGAAATACTTAAAGAACTTCCCGAATATAAAGAAGCCATGAAAATTGGCGTAGGTCCCAAAATATTTGTAGGAAGTCCCGAAAACAGGTGCGGAAAAATTGCTTTGTCTGAAATTACAGGAGGCACAGAAGGCTCTCCAAAACTTTATGAAAGAATGGCGCAGGCCGGAGTTGGCACAATTGTGGGCATGCACATTGCAGAAGACCACAGAAAAGAAGCAGAATTGGCTCATGTTAATATTGTAATTGCAGGCCACATTTCATCTGATTCACTGGGAGTTAATTTATTTATGGATGAATTGGAAAAACAAGGAATTGAAATTATTCCTTGCTCCGGATTTACAAGATTTTCTCGTGTGAATAAATAATCTCAAATAAAAAAGAAGCGGGCTCGCGGCTCGCTTCTTAAATTGCGCGAAAGACGATTAGGTCATAGCAGGTGCCTTTTTGCGGTAGGACTTCAACGTTAACAATCCCACGCCAAGCCACCCTTATTTTCTTAAGGAGGTTTTTTTGTTCGCCATGTCGCTTTTCGTAAGATAAGGACCCCTCCCTTACAAGCCGTTCCGTCATTTGCCAAAAACCCATGAAATATTCTTGTGCGGTTTTTGGAATTTTATTTACAAGTCGCTCAACCAACGCGCTTACTTTTTCTTCGAAAACTGCATTCTGTCCTTCTCTAAAAACCGAAAGATGAGCAATGGCTTCACGCCCCGAAATCTTTTTTGGCGTTTTCTTCACGGATTTTTTCTTTGTCTTTTTTATGAGTGCTTTCATCGGCGACACGAGGAAATCTCCACGGTTAAATTGAGTTTTGAGTTGGTAATGAGCACGATAAATTATATTATCAATATTGTATTTTAAGTCAAGAGTGATAAAATAAAATTACATACCCGGTATGTCGTATATACCCTATGTCGTATATACCCGGTATGTAAAAATGTAAAACTAAAAAATCGTGCCAATAAGAAAAGAGCAATTTTTTCCCGGAGCGCTGTATCATATTTATAACCGTGGCAATGCAAAAGGGGAAATTTTTTATACCGATAAAGATAGATATAGATTTTTGCAAGGGCTGTATATTTCTAATAATAGTAATTCTAATTTTGGGCTAACACATCTTGAAGGTAATAGTAGTGGATGCACTCTTTTAGAGATAAAAGAAATTTTTGACAAGAGCAAAATTTCTTATGACCCCTTGATTAAAATTTATATAGATTGCCTAATGCCCAATCATTTTCATCTTTTTGCTGAAGAGGTAAAAGAAGGAGGCATCGTTCGTTTTATGCAAAGGAGTGGAGTTAGCTATGGGAGATATTTTACCATTAAAAATGACCGTCCTGGGAGTCTATTCCAGGGAAGATTTAAAGCAGTGCCCATAGAAACAGATGACCAGCTAAAATATCTTTTGGCATATATTAATGTTATTAATCCGGCCCAGCTCATTGAGCCGAATTTAAAAGAAAAAGGAATACAAAACTTTGATAAAGTTTGGAATTTTGTTGATAATTATAATTGGAGCACTCATCAAGAATTTATGGGTAGAAGAGAATCTATTCTTATTACGAAAAATGAACTTTTGGCAGAAATATTTCCCACCCCAAAGACTTATCTCAAATTTGTGAAAGATGTGTTACGCAGTAAAGAAAAAAAGGTTTGGAGTGAAATAGACAAGCTGAGTTTGGAATAATTTTTTATAATTTATATACCCGGTATGTACGACGATGGCGTATAAGCCTCATAAGTTTATAAGAGACAAGCTTCTAAAAACACAAAACCAAAGAAAATTTTGGAGGGGTTTTTTAATTGAGGGCGGGTTTTTTTTAATCACTTCGTTTTCGGCGGTTGTGGTTGCTTTTTGGCTTAACAAATTGGCGTTGATAAAGAAGCTTTATTTAACCGCGAATTTTTTACAAGATTTCTTACTGGATTTTATTGTTATTACTTTTTTTGTTTTACTTTTTATTTTTAAAAACAAAAAATTAAGCAAGTTTAAAGAAATAATTTATAAGGGTTTTTTTCTTATCGTCTGCTTCTGGGGCGGAATGACAATTTTTAATTTATTTTTGCCGGTATTCGGCTCAATTCTTATAATGGGCGTTTTGATATTTTTGTGGCTGGAAAAACCGAGTATTTGGGCGCATGACGTCTTAGTAACCTTGGGATTAGCCTGAGTAGCAAGTTTTTTTGGTTTGGGTTTTTCGCCCTCGGCCGTCGTTGTTCTTTTATTGATATTTTCTGTGTATGATTTTATTGCTGTTTACAAGACAAAGCATATGGTGGCCATGGCAAAGGAAATGATTGAAAAAAAAGTTGTTTTGGGTTTTATTATTCCAAAAGAAATCAGGTATTTTAAAGATAATTTAGATAAAGTAAAATCGGGCGGTAATTTTATAATTTTGGGAGGAGGAGACGTTGTTTTTCCGGCTCTGTTGGCTGTGTCTATAATTCCTCAAAGTTTTTTAAAGTCACTTGTGGTTGTTCTATTTTCCTTAATAGGTGCTTTTTTAAGTTACTGGATTTTTACTCGAGAGAAAGAACCAATACCAGCATTGCCCCCTATCGCCTTTGTATCTATAGCTGGGTATCTAATAACTTTATTTTTTTAAATCGTCCCTATATTTCAATGGATAGAATATGAGCTTCCGAAGCTCAGGATGGAAGTGCGGATCTTCCTGGGGGCACAAAAGTTGACATAATTTTATTAATTGTTAATATAAAAACAAATCAGTTGTTTTACAATTTACTATTCAGGAGGTTGTCATGTCTAACGGAGAAATTATCCTAGTATGTGTTTATCTATTTGCTTCTTTGGGGCTTATTATTATAGGCAATTGGCCTCAAAAGCCCTGTCGGCACCATAAATGGCCCAAAAGATCGGACAGGGAGTACAAAAAAGACTCAAAAACCGGTCAATATGTATTGGTAGACCACAACGACCCGAAAAGGGCGGCGATGGGACACAAACAAAAAGTGTGGACGGGAGATTATGTAAAAACAGATAAAGACGAGTGGGGCCGCTCTCCTTATGGAAGCCGGCTTTCCCGTTCCTGCGAGGTTTGTGGGACAACGGAGATGAGGATGGTGAATCCTGACGGAAGAGAGCATATAAATGTTTATAGTAACGGAGAACTTGTGAAAACAAGAGAATTGACCGCCGGGGAAGACTGGAGCAGTATGGCCCTAAAGGTGACCAATATTACTCTAGTAGAATAGTTTGTGATTATAGAGCCCCATGGGGCTTTTTTTGTTTTAAATTGCTTATAAGGGCGAATATTGAGTTGACACACGTTTATTTTAATATAAAATGCAGTTATGAGGGGGTGAGAGACTGGACTGATAAAGTCTTGAATTCTCAAGGACAAAATAGTTTTTAGCAAAAGAGGCGAAAATATATACCTAAATTCATTGTCCGGCTTTAGGTTCGAGAAATAAGTCTATGTTGCTGGAAACTACAAGCCCCCTCTTCAAAGACCATCAGTACCTTCGGGCTGGTGTTTTTTGTTGAAAAAGCTTAATATAAATAAAAATATTAATTAACAAAAACATGGCAGTAAAAAAGGCAAAATCAATTGGTGAAATAACACATTATTTTGACGAAATAAAAGTTGCTGTGATAAAGCTCGGCGCCCCCTTAAAGGCCGGGCAAAAAATTAGAATAACAGGCGGCAAAGAAACAGATTTTGAGCAGGAGATAAAGTCAATGCAAATTGACCACAAGCTCGTAAAATCGGCCAAAAGGGGCCAGGAAATTGGAATAAAAGTTAATGAAAAAGTGCGGGACGGATATAAAGTATGGAAAATATAAAAGAAAAAATAGAGGATAAAATCATAGACTTAATTAATCGGGGCGCAGGAGGACGTCTGATTATTTATAAGCCCGATAATTTAGATAAAGATTTAATGGTTGAAAAACGTGGAGATTACAAAAAAAACCCGATTTCTTTTAAAATATATGTTAAAAAAGATTTTTCTCTTAAGAAAGATATTATTCCCGATGAAAATTTTTATTTAATAGGCGCAGATTTTGATGTTGTTGAGCAAGACATTGAAGATGAAATTTTTATCGCGCCAACTTTAAATTTTAAAAAGATATTAATTAACAAAAATGATTTGGGAAAGTTTTTAATGGATAAACTGGGCAAATAAAATTATGAAATTTGTCGGCGACTTTCACATCCACTCAAAATATTCAAGGGCAGTTTCACCCTCAATGGATTTGGACAATTTAGACAGATGGGCCGTGATTAAGGGAATTAAGGTAATGGGCACAGGCGACTTTACCCATCCAAAATGGTTTGGGGAAATTAAAGAAAAACTAGAACCGGCAGAAGCCGGTTTGTTTAAATTGCGCGGGGCGGATTCGCCCACAAGATTTTTACTTACATCTGAAATCAGCTGTATTTATAAAAAAGGTGGCAAGGTAAGAAAAGTCCATATTATTATTTTTGCGCCAAGTATTGAAGCGGTTGATAAAATAAACACGCAATTAAACAAAATTGGAAATTTGCATTCAGACGGCAGGCCAATTTTGGGTTTGGATGCAAAGGAATTAACAAAAATTGTTTTGGACGCAGACAAAAATTGCCTGGTTGTGCCTGCCCACGCATGGACGCCCTGGTTTGCTGTTTTTGGATCAAAATCCGGATTCGATTCTTTGGAAGATTGTTTTGATGAATATACAAAATATATTTATGCAATTGAAACAGGGCTTTCAAGCGATCCGGCAATGAATTGGAGGTTGTCTCAATTGGATAATGTCACCTTAATTTCAAATTCTGACAGCCACTCTCCCCAAAAAATTGGCAGGGAAGCAAATGTTTTTGACGCTGAATTGAGCTACGCGGGCATTGCGGACGCGATAAAAACAAAAGATAAAAATAAATTTTTATATACTATTGAATTTTTTCCAGAAGAAGGCAAATATCATTTTGACGGACATAAAGATTGCAGTTTAAGCTTTTCGCCAAAGGAGTCCAAAAAACACGGCAATGTATGCCCAAAATGCAAAAAGCCTCTGATTATCGGTGTTTTAAGCAGGGTTAATGAGCTTGCTGACAGGCCGGAGGGTTTTGTGCCAAAAAACGCGGTCCCGTTTAGAAGCTTAATTCCATTAAATGAGATAATTGCAGAATCAATTGGGACAACAGTTGCATCGAAAGATGTGCCAAAATATTATAATAATTTAATAAATAATTTAGGAAACGAATTTAATATTTTACTGGATGCAGGAAGAAAAGATATTGAAAAAAATTCTCTTCCTGAAATTGCAGAAGGCGTTATAAGAATGCGCGAAGGCAAAGTTTTGATTGAGCCGGGATACGACGGCGCTTACGGAAAAATAAAAATATTTTCAGACGAAGAAAAAATGCAACGTAACAAAAAAAGGGCTGTAAGCCAAAAAAGGCTTCTCTAAAAAAAGAAGCCCGTGTGAAGTCCGGGCCATGCGAACGTTGGCGGTGGCTATGAAATCGTGATTTCGAGATCTCCGGTTTGGAGACTGTCGCCCCATGTGTGCATGAGACTTTTGATTTCTTCGAGAATTTCTTCGAAGCCCTCGTCTTCGTCGCCCGTGCCGATTTCTCTCTTGCCGCATTTCTGCCCGCAAGACGTTCTCCATGAAACTTCGGCTGTTCCCTTTTCTGACAGGAGTTCTGCTACCATGCAGGCGGCGCGCAAAACTCCAATTAATCTCTTGCTCCTTTCGATCAGGGTTGGTTCGATTGCGACGGCCATGATAGCCTCCATGTTGTTTGTTCGCCTATACAATGAGCCGATTGATATATATTATAACTTACACATTTTTAATGCAACATTTATTATACACACATTGACTTTTGGAAAGCCAGATATTAATATTGATTATAATCAAAATAACATGGAGGGAAGAATTTTTTACATAACAAAAGCAAAACTGCACGAACTTCAGAAGGAATATGATGAATTGCTTGAATTTGAAAAACAAAAAACAGTCGGACAGGAGGCCCCAAAGGTTTTGGAGTCTGAAGATATGAACCCTGAATTTATTAGCTTTCAAGAAGATATGGGGTTTTTAAGGTCGCGGATAGATGAATTAAAAAATATTTTAGAGCATCACGAAATGATAAAAAATCCACCCAAAGACAGACAAGGAATTATTGGGGTGGGAGCCAGCGTTAAAATAGGCATTAATGGAGAGAAAGATGAGTTTGTTATTGTCGGCACCTTAGAAGCAAATCCGGCTTTGGGAAAAATAAGCAATGAGTCTCCCGTTGGAAAAGCTCTTTTGGGGCATAAAGTGGGAGATGAAGTGATTATTCCTTCTCCAGTCAAGACAACTTATAAAATAAAAGGAATAAAATACGAAATAAATTAAAGTAGCGCAAACAACCTCCAATGGAGGTTTTTTGTTTGGGCGACATGTAGTATAATAGGGTAATGAAAAAATAAAAAATTATGCCAAAAATAATAAATAAAATTACAAAAGTATTGATAACTAGTGATTTCTTTTTAAATCTTGGATGGGGTCTTTTGTCGCCTATTTTTGCCTTGTTCATTTTAGAAAAAATAACGGTCAACGACCCTGCCAAAGCGGCCGAAGTCGCGGGTTTTGCAGCTTTGTCCTATTGGATAGCAAAATCCTTCATTGAAATACCCATAGGCAGATTTTTAGACAAACATGACGGCGAAAAAGATGATTTTTGGTTTATGACAGCAGGCCTTTTTGTGGTTGCGTTTGTGCCTTTGGGATATTTGATTTCCACCGAACCTTGGCATATTTATTTTTTTCAGGTATTGCACGCCATGGGCATGGCAATGGCTCTTCCTTCGTGGCTGGCGATATTTACAAGGCATATAGACAAAGGCAAAGAGGCGTTTGAATGGTCTATGGAAACAACATCTATAAGCATGGGGGCCGGAATAGCGGGAGGATTGGGCGGGATAGTGGCATCCATGCTGGGTTTTAAAATACTTTTTATTTTTGTAAGCGGGTTAACATTTTTTGCGGGCGTTCTTTTATTGTTGGTAAGGAATAATATTTATCCAAAAATAAGAGACGGAGCCAGGTTTTCAACCGAAAAACCGGTTGTTGAACCATAATAAGATGTTATGAAAAACCAGGAAATTGCAAAGATATTTTTTAACATCGCTTCTTTATTAGATTCAGGACAAAGGGATTTCAGACCGATTGCCTATAAAAGGGCGGCTTTGGCATTGGCCGCACTGGAAGAAGACGTTGCGGAAATTTATTTAGATAATGGGTTGGATGGCCTGGAGGGAATTCCGGCTATCGGAAAAAATTTGGCTTTAAAAATTGAAGAGTATATAAAAACAGGGAGGATAAACGAGTACGAAAAATTGAGAAAAGCGCTCCCTGTTGATTTTACAGAAATGACAAAAATTGAGGGATTGGGCACAAGGAAAGCAAAAATACTTTATCAAAAATTAGGGATTAAAACAGTAAAGGAGCTTGAAAAAGCCACTAGGGCGCATAAAATAGCGCCCCTGTTTGGTTTTGGCAAAAAAACAGAAGAAAATATTTTACAAGGTATAGAATTTTTAAAAGTTGATAAGGGAAGGGTTTTACTTGGATTTATTATGCCAACAGTAAAACAGATAGTTTTAAAATTAGAAAACTTAAAAGAAGTTAAAAAAACCAGCATTGCCGGTTCAACCAGAAGAATGAAAGAAACAATTGGAGACGTGGACATTTTAGTGGCTTCTGATGAGCCGGAAAAAATTAATGACTTTTTTGTAAAGTTGCCGGGCATTGAAAAGGTTTGGGCAAAGGGGCCCACAAAGTCGTCGGTTCATTTAAAGCAGGGGTTTGATGTTGATTTGAGGGTTGTAAAAGAAGAAAGTTTTGGATCGGCCTTACAATATTTTACTGGATCAAAAGAGCACAATATTGCAACCCGTAAAATTGCAATTTCAAAAGGCTTAAAATTAAATGAGTACGGAGTTTTTAAGGGCGCAAAACAGATTGCAGGAAAAACAGAGGAAGAAGTTTACAAAGCAATTGGGCTTCTATATATAGAGCCTGAAATGCGCGAAGATGGCGGTGAAATACAATTGGCCCTAGAAAATAAATTGCCAAAATTAATTGGTTATAAAGATATTAAAGGTGACTTGCATTGTCATTCAGATTGGGATGGCGGAGAAAATTCTATTGAAGAAATGGCAAAGTATGCTATAAACGTGGGATATGAATATATTGGCATTTCAGACCACACTAAGTTTTTGCATATTGAGAATGGATTAAATAAAGAACAACTTTTAAAACAACACGAAGCAATAAATAAATTAAATTTAAAATTTAAAAATAAAAATGTAAAATTTCGCATACTTCACGGTTGCGAAACAAACATTTTGAATGACGGCTCAGTTGATATTAAGGATGAGGTTTTGGAAAAAATGGATTACGTGATCGCCGGAGTCCATTCTTCTTTAAAAATGCCAAGAAAAGAAATGACAGAAAGAATTATTAAGGCAATGAATAATAAAAATATTGATATTATTTCTCACCCAACCGGCAGGCTGATTTTAAAACGCGATGAATACCAGGTTGATTTGGAAAAAATGCTGAAAATTGCCAAAGAAACAGGAACAATTTTAGAAATTAATTCGTGGCCGGAAAGATTGGATTTAAAAGATATTTATATTAAGATGGCAAAAAGGATTGGCGTAAAGATGATAGTTAACACAGACAGTCATCAAAAAGACCAAATGCGGTTTATGGAGTTTGGCGTTGCCCAAGCCCGCCGCGGTTGGGCGGAGAAATCAGATATCATAAATACCAATTCAGTTGAGGAATTACTAAAATATATAAAAAAATAATGCCGAGGGAAAAATCAGTCGGAGCTATAATTTTTAGGAGAGAAGGGGGTATTATTTATTACCTGCTTTTGCATTATCCTTCGGGCCATTGGGAATTTGCCAGGGGACACGGAGAAGAAGGCGAGAGTGAAATGACAACCGCAAAAAGGGAAATTAGGGAAGAAACTGGTTTGAATAACCTGAAAATAATTCCCGGATTTAGGGAATATTCAAAATTCTTTTTTCGTAGAACATATAATCTAAAACCTGAAGAAAAGAAAACAGCTCCCTGGATTTTTAAGCTGGTTGTTTTATATTTAGCCGAATCCAAAACAAGCAATGTTAAGATATCAAGCGAACACCAGGGATATGCATGGCTCCCTTATGAGGAGGCTCGCAAGAAGTTAATGAAAAATGCAAAAGGGGTTATTGAAAAAGCCAATGTTTTTTTGTTAAAAAAAGAAGAGGCTATTTAGCCTCTTCAATAATTTTTATAAATATATCCGGATATTCTTTTGCCAGTTCTGATAAAACTTTTCTGTCCAATTCTATGCTTTTCTTTTTTAATCCGTTTATCAGCTTGCTGTATGTAATTCCGTTTTGCCTGGCTAACGCGTTTATCTGGATGTTCCAGAGTTGCCTGAAGGCTCTTTTTTTTACTTTTCTGTCTCTGTAGGCGTAAGTCCAAGCGTGCCTTAGCGCCTCTTTGGCTAATTTAAATTTTGATTTTCTGCCGTATTTAAAGCCTTTGGTGTGTTTTAAAACACCTTTTCTGTGCTTTCTTGCTTGTACTGCTCTTTTTATTCTGCTCATGTTATTTTGTTAACCACTTTTTTAAATGTTGAGCTTCTGTTTTTGCCAGAGGGATCCATTTACGACCTTTCCTTTTGGCTTCTCCTGTTTTTTTGGACCTATAGTGGTTTTGGCCCGTTGCTCTTCTCATTATTTTGCCGTTTTTGGTTATTTTAAACCTTTTTGTCAGCGCTTTTTTTGTTTTGTTCATTTTTTTGATTACTGCTTAGAAACTATCATTGTGAATCCTCTCGGTTCACGCTTCAGTTCTCTTTCAGTTTTAATTGGTATTAACGCGTTTAATTGTTCCAAAAATAATTTTACTTTGTTTGTTGCAAATTGTCCCATTGCTTTTTCCCTCCCCCTCAACGACATATTTATTTTAACCTTGTCTCCTTCTTTCAAGAATTTTTCAGCCTGCTTTGCCCTTATTTCCATATCGTGAGGTGAGATATTAAAAGTTAATCTTATTTCTTTTAATTCTCCGCCTTTGGGTTTTGCAATTTTCTTTTCTTTTTTTTGCAAAGAATAAAGATATTTTCCGTAGTTTGCAATTCTGCAAACCGGAGGCTCAACTTTCTCGGTAACCTGGATTAAATCTAGGCCTTTTGACTTTGCCAAATCAATTGCAACAAAAATATTCATTATGCCAAGCTGTTCTCCTGTTTCGGAAATTACCCGTACCTCTTTTGCCCTTATGAAATTGTTTATTAAAACTTTGTCCATGTGGAAGTGGCGAGATTGAACTCGCGTCTGAAAAGCTTTCTTAAGTAATTCTACAAGTTTAGTTAATTTTGATGTTCGAGCATTAGATAAAAAATTAACAAAATTTTTAATGCCTTATCTCCTTAATTTTGATAATTTATCGGAGAAGTAAATTATCTATCCTGATAATATAACACCCTAACTCCATTTATCAGGAGTCAATGGCGAGGATGCAGCATTAAGCTAAAGCCAACGCTGGTTGTCTATTAAATAAATTAGTAGCAATTATGTTTTTCTCAGATATTAACGAGCCCCAAGATGGCTCAACTTGCCTTGCTTAAAAGAGCAATTCATCAAAACTCACACTCCCATGCGATGAATTTCCCGATCTATGTCCCGCTTCTTTATTTTTTCTTTTTTGTCGTATTTTTTCTTTCCGCGAGCCAATCCGAATTCGAGCTTTATTCTACCATTATTATCATAAACTTTCAAGGGTATAAGGGAAAATCCTTTTTGTTTGGTCTTTCCGATAAGCTCGTTTATCTCTTTTTTGTTCAGCAAAAGCTTTCTCTGCCTGTCTTCGTCGTAACCCGAACCGGCGTTATTTGGCTGGTATGGAGGTACTTTTACGCCTGTTAAAAACGGCTCTGCTCTATTTATTACAACATAAGACCCCGACAAATTTATATGCCCTGTTTTTATTGATTTGACTTCTTGTCCAAACAGCACCATCCCCGCCTGAAATTTTTCTAACACCTCATAGTCAAACAAAGCCTTTTTATTTTCGCTGTATATTTTCATGTTTCTACACTATCATATTAGCACAAAATTAAGATATTGACAAGGATAAGTATTTATGATATATAGATTGCAGTTCTCGTAAACAGCATCTACTTTCAACGTGGAGGATGGGTTATGCTTTGGAAAATTCTCGGTATTGGTGTCCTATCTTTGCTTTCAGTTCTTCTCGCATGGGTCTCCGGGTTGGGCTCTGCGAGCGCTTTTGAGACAGCAGAAAACGCAGAGCATGAAAAAAAGCGTATTGAAGAGGGTATTGGAAGTCGAGAAATATTGGGAAGGCTCGTGGGTACATTAACACGCGATATTCTATCCACGATTTTCTTCTTGGTTTTAAGCGTGGCTTGTGTTGCTTCTGCGGTGACGCTTTCGGCATTTTTTCTTCATTAGGTCTTGGGTTTCATCCCACGGCAACATTCCCCGATTGGACAATTCGTCTGGTCGGGGCTTTTTTTATACAAATTTAACACCTCAGACAGGTGTGAGCCATTTAAAGTAGATAGACATCCGATGTCTATCTAACTTTTTATTTTTTGTAAAATGGGATAAAATGATAAAATATGTCGCATAGAAAAGAAGAATTTGCAAATGATGAAATTTATCATGTCACTCTAAGGGCGCTTGATAATAATTTACTTTTTAAAGATATAGACGATTATTATCGTGGCATTTTTTCTATTTACGAATTTAACAACATAAATCCTGTTACGATTCAGGCTCGCCGTAAGGCCAGAAAAGCCTTTAAAAAATCAGATAGACATCGGATGTCTATCCAACTTCCTGAATTTATTGACGACCGAGAAAAAATCGTTGAAATTTTAGCATTCTGTTTTATGCCAAACCATATACATCTTTTAATAAGACAGATTAAGGACTGCGGAATTTCAAAATTTATGCAAAAATTAGGAATTGGCTTGGGAAAGTATTTTAATGCAAAAAACAAAAGAAAAGGGCACGTATTTCAGGACAGCTTCAGCGCAGCACACATAGATAATGATAGCCAACTTATGGCGACCACTTCATATATATTTACTAATCCGATTGCTCTGATAGAGCCAGGATGGAAAGAATCGGGAATTAGAAACTATTCTACAAAAGAGGTTGCAGAATTTTTAGAAAATTATAAATGGTCCAGTTATCAGGATTGCATCGGAATTAAAAACTTTCCATCCGTCACCGAAATAAAGTTTATTTTAGAGACAATGGGCGGAGTGGAAGGTTTAAAGGCGATTGTAAAAGATTGGGTAGAGCACAAAAAAGATATTGCAAAACATGCAGACTTGTTTTTAGAGTAGATAGACATCGGATGTCCATCTATTTTGCATAAAATTTCAGCATTGACAAGATATATTAAATATGCTAATAATTATATAGTTTCTGTTCCTTCATGGGTTGCTATTACCCTTAAAATAGCAAGGAGGAGAAGATTATGACAGGAAAAAAAAGACCCGCCAAGAAGCTCAAGAAAAAGAGGACTACGATAAAACAGAAGCGAATCGTTGTACATCCCTTCGTGAGAGAGTTGCTTCGCAAACTAAAGTCCAAAGGGGTTAAAACGATTTTGCTGAGTTTTACCAACAATGACGTGCCAAAGTTTCTCAAGATGCTGCGTAAGTTTGAGAAGGCTTCACGCAAGGTAGTTATCATGGTCAGCAAGTGACCGCCTACCCCGATTGGACAATTCGTCTGGTCGGGGCTTTTTTATTTGTCATTGCGAGCGAAGCGAAGCAATCCAGGGGTTTTGTGCACCAACTCTAGATTGCCATGTCGCCTGCGGGCTTCTCGCAATGACGGAACGACGCCTCTTTAATTTTCGGGTATTTTGTGATAAAATTTTTAAATATGGCAAATAAAGAAACAATAATTATTTCTCTTGGCGGTTCATTGGTCGCTCCTGGGGAGATAGACTTGGGATTTTTAAAGAATTTTAAGCATTCTTTGCAGAAATATTTAGGGGTGAAGCGCTTTTTTATATTTGTTGGCGGCGGAAAAGTTACACGAATGTATCAAAAAGCTCTTTTGGAGTTTGGCGCAAAACCGGCAGACAGGGATTGGATGGGAATTAATATAACAAGGTTAAACGCGGAAATTGTTAAACAATTATTTCAGGGATATTCTTTTGACAAAGTTGTTACAGACCCAACTAAAAAAGTTAAAACAACAAAGGATATTATTGTGGGGGCTGGTTGGAAGCCGGGCTGGTCAACAGATTACGACGCTGTGTTGGTGGCAAAAAATCATAACGCAAAAATAATTATAAATTTGAGTAATATCGATTACGTTTACGATAAAAACCCAAGCCAGTTTCCGGATGCCAAACCCTTAAAAGAAATTGATTGGAAAAGTTTTACGAGGATTGTTGGAGATAAATGGACGCCGGGCTTGTCTATGCCTTTTGACCCAAAAGCTTCAAAATTGGCTGAAAGATTAAAACTGAAAGTTGTTATGATAAACGGAAAAAATTTGGAAAGATTGGAAGATTTTTTGAATAATAAACGGTTTATAGGAACTACTATACAATGATAAAAGACGAGATTAAAAAAATAATAGAAAAAGCAATAAAAGATTTTACGGGAAGCCCGGCTTTACGGGAATCGGCTTTACGGGAATTTTCGGTTGAAATTCCCGGAGACAAAAGCCATGGCGACTATTCAACAAATATTGCTTTGATTTTATCTAAAAAGCTTGGCAAAAATCCGAGGGAGGTTGCAGAAGAAATAAAAAATAAAATTGGCAAGAATAATTTATTTTATAAAATAGAAGTTGCCGGTCCGGGATTTATAAACTTTTTTATTTCTGATAAATATTTTATTGATACTTTAAAAAACATAGATAAAAACTACGGAAAAGCCGAAGGTTCTGAGCGAGGTCGAAAAATAATTATTGATTATACCGACCCCAATATCTTAAAAGAATTTCATATAGGCCATTTAATGAGCAATTCTGTTGGTGAATCGTTATCGCGTATTTTTGAGTTTGAGGGAGCAACAGTAAAAAGAGTTTGTTATCAGTCGGATGTTGGGATGGGCGTGGCAAAAGCCATTTGGGGAAAAATAAAAAAAGAAAATGAAAGCTGGGGCGAAGTCTACGCTTTTGGCGCAAAAGCTTTTGAAGAAAGCGAAGAATCAAAAAAGGAAATAATAGAGCTTAATAAAAAAATATTTGAGAAAGGCGACACTAAAATAAATAAATTATACGACGAAGGTAAAAAAGAAAGCTTAAAGCATTTTGATGACATTTATAAAAAACTTGGCACAAAATTTGATGAACTTATTTTTGAGAGCCAAGTTGCTGACTTGGGCAAAAAAATTGTTGAGAAAGGGCTAAAAGATAGAATTTTTGAGAAAGGCGACAATGGAGCGGTTATTTTTAAAGGAGAAAAATACGGACTTCACACAAGAGTTTTTATAAATTCTGAAGGCCTGCCCACTTATGAAGCAAAAGATTTGGGACTGGCCAAATTTAAATATGGCGGATATAAATATGACGAGTCGGTGGTTATTACGGCAAACGAACAAAATGATTATTTTAAAGTAATGTTGCGCGCGATGGGGGAAGTTTTACCGGAGTTAGCCAAAAAAACAAAACACATCAGCCACGGAATGTTGAGATTGCCGGAAGGCAAAATGTCGTCCAGAACAGGAAAAGTTATCACGGGGGAATCGTTGATAGAGAAAGTTGAGGAACTGGTAAAAGAAAAAATTAAAGACAGAGAATTATCTGAAAAGGAAAAAAATGAAATTGTTGAAGCTGTTGTAATTGGGGCAATAAAATATTCAGTTTTAAAGCAATCAATCGGTAGCGATATTATTTATGACTTTGATAAATCAATTTCTTTTGAAGGAGATTCGGGTCCCTATTTACAATATGCATATACACGGGCAAATTCTGTTTTGGAAAAAGCAAAAAGGGAGGGCGTGAAGGCGTCGTTTAGAAAAACACCGAAAGAAATTACCCGGCTTGAAAAAACATTAAGTTATTTTCCGGAAGTAATTGAAAAATCCGGAAAAGAATATGAGCCCCATTTTTTAGTTTTGTATCTTACTGAATTAGCCGGTATATTTAACAACTATTATGCAAAGCATAAAATTGTTGATAAAAAAGACGAATATTCGCCGTATAGAGTTGCTTTAACCGCCGCATTTTTAAAAACCATGAAAAACGGGCTGTGGCTGTTGGGAATTAATACGCTTGAAAAAATGTGATGAAACTAAGAAATAAATATTACATAATGCGCCACGGCCAGGCAATTTCAAATGTAAAAAGGCTATGCTCAAGTTGGCCGGAAGAGTTTAATAACCCATTAACTACAATGGGAAAAAAAGCAGTTAAAGTGGCCGCAGAAACTCTCAAGGGCAAGAGCATAACCCTGATATTTCACTCGCCTCTAAAGAGAACAAAAATGTCTGCGGAGATCGTCGGAAAAATATTAAAGATAGCGCCCAAGCCGGACAAAAGATTAAGGGAGTTGCAATTTGGAATTTTTAACAACAAAGGGCTTGATGGAATGTGGAATGCCTTTAAAACAGAAGAAGAAAGAATTAATAAGGGGTCGGAAGGCGGAGAATCTTATAAAGAAATTTTAGATAGAATGATGGATTTTTTGAAAGAAACCGATGAAAAATATAAAGGAAGAAATATTTTGATAGTCAGCCACGAATGTCCTTTATTTTTATTGCAGGGAAAAGTTATGGGGTTTATGATAAGAGAAACTATTGAGCAATTTCCAACAGAAAAAAGAATTCACAAAGCGGAAATTAGAGAATTAAATCCATATACCAAAGGAGAAGAGGATGATGATTTATTGAGACGAATAAAAATAAGTCAAAAAGAATTTAAAGAGGGCAAGGGAAAAATTCTTCGATCTTTAGAAGATTTAATGTAATTTAAAAACGATAAAGATTCGGTTAATATATGTTAACCTGAAATAGTAATACAATTATAAAAGAATCCACAAAATTAAATTACAAATATGAGTGAAGGTAAAAAAGAACAACTTGAACCGCAAGAACCCGACCAACGCACTCCGCACATTGAGACGGGTGAACAACCGCAGGCAGAGATGCCAGAAAATTTTGTTGAGCCAGAAGGAAAATCGGGCAGGTGGGGCAAACCCGTAAAAGGAGAAGTTGAGATTGAGGGCAAAAAAGTTGAGGTATCTTACCGCGAAAAAGTTATTGAACTTCCAAAACACCGGCAAGAAGCAACCGGAATAAAACGCATCCGTCGCCGCGAACTTCTCCCGCCATTCCCCGAAGGATTATTTATATCTAACCATGAAAAGAATATAACAGATAAATATAAGCAAATATCATCTAATGTGCAAAATAGGGAGTATTATTTAAAGATAATAGATTATCCGTTTTGGAATGACGATTCTGAACAAGATGAGATATATAAATTTTTAACCGATGGACGATATCCGCAAGATGGGACGTGGTGTCATCTTATGAACAAAGGTGTCACGGAAGAAAAAGAAGCCCGCGTTTCTAAAAAAAATCGTGATTTTAAAAATGAGGGACTATATTTTCAGAAAATTTTTCCTAAGAATGCATCTGATGTTGAAGGTGGTACGGCGCATTTTTATGAAAAGACAAATGCAGAGTTGGTACAAACGGAAATATCTAGTGGTATTTTAGAAAATCAAATAGGAGTTTCAAGTCTTTTTTGTGGTACAAATAGGTCGTGGTTTGCAGGAGGCGGTATTTTAAACCCAGTCTTTGTTTTCGGAAACAGAAACAAACGATTTGTAGAGTATTTAGATTCTTTATCTGCAAATCCAGAAGTTGATAATATAATAGATAGGGGGGCGCCGCGCTATGTTCTTTCAGTTAAAAAGTCTCTTGATTCATTAAAAAATAGAACCAAAATAAAAACCGGTGCTGAGGTTATGATTCCAGCCATTCGTCACCCTGATATTAAGCCTCTTCGTTGGTGTCATGCAGAATTAGCGATAATCCCGACAAAAAGAAGTTTGAATGTTTTGTTTTTTGAAACAGGCGACGAGCCAGAACAAAAATAAACTGCAGTCCTGTAGTCCGAATCACAGGACTAAATGAAAATAATTATTGTTTACTCCTACGCGTCGGAGCACAGGAGCGTAAAAATTTTAAATAAAAAGTATGTTTAATTTTGCGGAAGAAGAAAATAAAATATTAGAGTTTTGGAAAGCAAACAAGATTTTTGAGAAATCTTTGGAAAAAATCCGTTCGACAGGCTCAGGGCAAGCTAAAAAGCGTAAAGCTTTTGTGTTTTATGATGGTCCGCCGTTTGCAACAGGAACTCCTCATTATGGGCATTTATTACAAAGCGTAATTAAAGATGCAATTCCCCGATACAAGACAATGAGGGGTTTTTATGTTGAAAGGCAATGGGGCTGGGATTGCCATGGGCTTCCAATTGAAAATATTGTTGAAAAAGAACTTGGTACAAAATCAAAAAAAGATATTGTAGTAATGGGGGTAAAGAAGTTTAACGACCTGTGCAGGGAAAGAATTTTTACTTTTATGCATGAATGGGAAATAATGATACCCAGGTTTGGGCGCTGGGCTGATATGGCGCATCCATACCGCACAATGGATTTTGAGTATATGCAATCAGAATGGTGGGCATTTAAAGAATTATATAAAAAGGGGCTTATTTACGAAGATTACAGGTCGCTTCATATTTGCCCAAGATGCGAGACAACCTTAAGCCAGGGAGAAGTTGCCGAAGGGTATAAAGATATAAAAGATTTATCGGCTACTTTAAAATTTAAAGTAAAGGGAACGCCCCACTTTGCTGAAGCTTCGCGGGGCATGCAAGAAAATACTTATTTTCTTGCATGGACAACAACTCCGTGGACTTTGCCTGGAAACGTTGCTTTGGCTGTGGGAGAAAAGATAAAATATGTTTTGGTTGAATTTGAAAATAAAAATTATATTTTAGCTGAAGAAAGAATAAATGATGTTTTTAGAGATAAAGAATATAAAATAATAAGAGAATATTTGGGCAGGGATTTGGTAGGGTCAGAATACGAACCGTTGTTTGATGTTTATGCAAAAGATGAAAATTTGAAAAATGTAAAAAATGGCTGGAAGGTTTATGTTGCCGATTTCGTTATAGAAGACGGTACGGGTATTGTGCATATTGCTCCGGCATTTGGAGCAGATGATATGGCGTTTGGCAAACAAAAAAATCTTCCATTTGTGCAGCATGTAAAAATGGACGGCACATTTAAGGAAGAGATGGGAGAGTTAGCTGGTTTGGATTTAAAACCTCGTGCTGACGAAAAACCAGAATCAGTTCGCAAGGCCGATATAGAGATGCTGAGGGTTCTTGGTGATAAAGTTTTTTCTAAAAATTCACCGCTTCATAGCTATCCTCACTGTTGGAGGTGCGACACCGCATTGTTAAATTATGCTACAAGTTCGTGGTTTGTTGCAGTTGAAAAAATAAAACCCTTATTATTGAAAACTGCAAAAAAAATAAACTGGTCTCCTGCGCACATAAAAGAAGGAAGATTTGGGCAGTGGCTTTTGGGCGCGCGCGATTGGTCTATTTCCCGCCAGCGTTTTTGGGCAAACACAATTCCTGTGTGGAGATGCGACAAATGTAAAAAAGAGTTTGTGTTCGCGTCTGCTGATGAACTGGAAAAAACCAGCGGAGTAAAAGTTAATGATTTGCATAAAGATGTTGTTGACCAAGTAACTTTTGACTGCAAATGCGGAGGCAAAATGAAACGCGTACCCGATGTTTTAGATACCTGGTTTGATTCAGGATCTGTGCCTTTTGCCACAAAAAGGCCAATACCGGCGGATTTTATTGGAGAAGCGCAAGACCAGACAAGGGCGTGGTTTTATTACCAGCACGTGCTGGCAGGCGCGTTATTTGGAAAGGAAGCGTTTAAGAATTGTATAGTAACAGGAATTGTTCTGGCCGAAGACGGAAAAAAAATGTCTAAAAAATTAAAAAACTATCCCGACCCTACAGAAATGATGGAAAAATATGGCGCAGATGCAATGCGTTTTTATATGTTGAACTCTCCTGTAGTGCAGGCTGACAATCTCTCGTTTTCTGAAAAAGGTGTTGATGAGATTGCAAAAAAAAATATTAGCAGACTGTATAATGTTCTGTCATTTTACGAACTTTATAAAGACGATACTTTAGTAAACAGCAAAAGTAAAAATATTCTTGACCGTTGGATTATTGCCCGCCTCGGAGAATTAATTGCAACTTCAACTGAAGGTTATGAAAATTATAAAGTGGATGTTGCGGTCCGCCCGCTTACTGATTTTATAGATGATTTTTCTGTTTGGTATTTAAGGAGAAGCAGAGATAGATTTAAAGAACAAGATGGCGATAAAAAAGACGCTTTGGCCACTTTAAGATATGTTTTGCATACTATTTCACGGGTTATGGCCCCCTCAATGCCATTTTTTGCTGAATATATTTTCCAAAAAACTCGTGAAATTGATGAACCGGAAAGCGTGCATTTGGCAAGCTGGCCCGACTTAGTGAAAAAACCATTATTTGGATCGGATATTTTAACAAAAATGTCTGAAACGCGTTCAATAGTAAATTTGGCGCTGGCGGAAAGAATTGCGCTGGGAATAAAGGTAAAACAGCCACTCTCTTTACTTAAAATACGAAATTCGAAATCCGAAATCCGAAACGATGATGAGTTGCTGAATTTAATAAAAGACGAAGTTAATGTAAAAGAAATTATTTTTACTGATAAAATTGGAAAAGAGGTTGAGCTTGATGCAAATATAACAGAAGAGCTGCGGGAGGAAGGAATACTAAGGGAAGTAATCAGGGCAGTGCAGGCCGAAAGAAAAGCCCAAAAATTAATTCCGCAGGATAAAATTTCTGTGCGGATTTTGGCTCCGGAAAAAGAAAAGCTAATAATAGAAAAGAATAAAGAATTTTTACTGAAAGAATTTAGGACAACAGATATTTTAGTGAAAAGCGGAGAAACCCTTTTAATAAAAATAGATAAAAAATAATGATTGATATATCTATATTTAAAAATATAGATTTTGTAAATGCCGATAACTTGCTGTTTTTGGCTATTTTTTTAATTCTAGTGATTATTGTTTTTGCGATTGTTTTGTTTATTTTTGCCAAAATTATAAAAGTGATCAGGGGGATATTGAAGATGGAGCCGAAAAGTGTTTTAAACGAAAATCAGAACCAACCAGAAAATTTTTTAAAAGAAGAGCAGAAAATTATAGGGTTACCAAAACAAAGGATAATGGGGGGAGATTTTATTAAAAGTTCAAATTCTGCCGAAGAAAAAATAGAAGCAAAAATTGATGTAAAAAAAGCGGAGGAGGCAAGAGAAAAAGCAAAAATATCAGAACAGCTTAATAAGTTTAAAGGTGATAACTCCCCAGATCAAGGAGATGCGCTAGCTTCAAAGATGCCCATGAGAGAAGAATATAAAGATGATAATTTTCAAAAAATAAAAATCCCTGTTGCAAAGAAAAATTTTCAAGAATCAACGGGAATTGCTGCCTCATCGCCAAAAAGCATTGACCAGGCGGACCAAAAAGAAAAACCCGGACTTCTGCAGGAAAAGCCGGATTTATTAAAAGATAAGCTCAAGCCGGCGACGACAGATAATGCCCTAGAAAGAGGGGGAAGTGTTATGTTTGGCAATAAACAAGAAATTACCAGAAGAGAATTGAAATATAAGCTTTGGAAAGACCCTAAGGTTTATAAAGCAGCCAGAGAATCCCTGCTTTATTTAAGCCCAACAGAAAGGGTAAAACTTGAAAAAGAACTTTTTCCCAAGGCGTACGGGCTCAATATTTCCAAATCAGATATTAAAACGCGTATGCGCAAACTTAGTCAAAAAATGATAAATGAAAAAAATCCTCAAGCGAAGGCAACGCTAAGAAAAAAAATAAAATTTATTAAAAAAATAGGGGGCGCATGACAACAAAGCACAGAACAAGAGGGTTTGTTTTTAAAAAAACCGACGTAGCGGAAGCCGACAGAATCTTTTCTGTTGTTACGGAAGATTTTGGCAGGCTGGAAATACGTGGAAAAGCAATAAGAAAAATAAACTCAAAATTAAGAGCGGGCGTAGATTTATTCTGTTTTTCGGAAATTGAATTTATCCAGGGTAAAAACAACAAAACTCTTACAGTAGAAGCAAAAATTGATGTAAAAAAAGCGGAGGAGGCAAGAGAAAAAGCAAAAATATCAGAACAGCTTAATAAGTTTAAAGGTGATAACTCCCCAGATCAAGGAGATGCGCTAGCTTCAAAGATGCCCATGAGAGAAGAATATAAAGATGATAATTTTCAAAAAATAAAAATCCCTGTTGCAAAGAAAAATTTTCAAGAATCAACGGGAATTGCTGCCTCATCGCCAAAAAGCATTGACCAGGCGGACCAAAAAGAAAAACCCGGACTTCTGCAGGAAAAGCCGGATTTATTAAAAGATAAGCTCAAGCCGGCGACGACAGATAATGCCCTAGAAAGAGGGGGAAGTGTTATGTTTGGCAATAAACAAGAAATTACCAGAAGAGAATTGAAATATAAGCTTTGGAAAGACCCTAAGGTTTATAAAGCAGCCAGAGAATCCCTGCTTTATTTAAGCCCAACAGAAAGGGTAAAACTTGAAAAAGAACTTTTTCCCAAGGCGTACGGGCTCAATATTTCCAAATCAGATATTAAAACGCGTATGCGCAAACTTAGTCAAAAAATGATAAATGAAAAAAATCCTCAAGCGAAGGCAACGCTAAGAAAAAAAATAAAATTTATTAAAAAAATAGGGGGCGCATGACAACAAAGCACAGAACAAGAGGGTTTGTTTTTAAAAAAACCGACGTAGCGGAAGCCGACAGAATCTTTTCTGTTGTTACGGAAGATTTTGGCAGGCTGGAAATACGTGGAAAAGCAATAAGAAAAATAAACTCAAAATTAAGAGCGGGCGTAGATTTATTCTGTTTTTCGGAAATTGAATTTATCCAGGGTAAAAACAACAAAACTCTTACAGATTCAGCAAAAATTGATAAATTTGGCAATAAGGGCAAGGATATGGAAAAAGTAAAAATTGCCTGCCAAATTTCCGATGCTTTAGATAATTTTATTAAAGGGCAGGAAAAAGATGAAAGCATTTGGAATCTGCTGATTGAGACGTTTGAAAAGCTGAATAACAGCAGTATAAAGCCCAAAAAATTAAATATGATTTACTATTATTTTCTTTGGAATTTTTATTCCTTGTTAGGATATCGGCCCGAGGTTCAAAAATGCATTGCCTGTAAAAACAAACTGAATCCGTGCGCTGTTTATTTTTCAAACAAAGAGGGAGGGGTTATATGCGCCAATTGCGCAAAACACGGCAACGGTTCGCAAAAAATAAATTCAGATATTGTTAAAGTTTTAAGACTGATTTTGAAAAAAGACTGGCAGACTATAAGTAGGCTAAAAACTGAGCCGCCTTTGGCCGATATGTTAAAAGAGACTTCAGCGCATTACGGCCTTTATCTTTTATCCAGCCACTCTTTTAAGAGCGGTTTGAGAAACCCTGCAGGAGTGGTAGAATAAAGTAAAATTAATTAAATTTTTTATATGGTTAATTTAGAAGATAAAAAGTTATCCAAAAACAAGGTTTATTTATTTGATTATGATGCCGAAAATTTAGAGGAAAGGGCAGTATCAGACATTAATGAATGCATACCCTATAAAGCAACCAAAACCGTGACATGGATAGATATTGACCAAGTACCCCCAATATCTTTTTTGAACGAGCTTCAATTAGGATTTGACTTGCATCCCGTAGTGGTGGAGGATATTTTAAACATTAACCAGAGGCCTAAAGTTGAGGAACTTTCAGACTATATCTTTTTGGCTCTCAAAATGTTTAGTTTTGACAAAAAAACAAACAAAGCTGTTCCGGAACAAGTAAGCATTATATTGGCCGATAACTTTGTTATCACGTTTCAGCAGGGCGTAAAGGGGGACAATTTTGAAAATATAAGAAAATTATTGCGCCAAAATAAATCGCGTGTTCGGTCTTTTGGCACAGATTACCTGTGTTATGAACTTGTAAACTCTATAATTTCAAATTATTTTAATGTATTGGAAGAGTTTAGCAGTTATATCGAAAAATTAGAAAAAGAAATGATCCAAAAACCCACACCCCTTACACTAAACAAGATATATCATTTTAAACGTCAAATTTTAGAGTTAAGAAAATCGGTTTGGCCATTAAGGGAAACAATTCATATATTAGAGAGAAGCGAATCTAAATTAATAAAAGATTCTACAAAAATATATCTTCGCGACATTTATGAAAGCCTTATTCAAATAGTTGACGTGATTGAAACTTACAGAGACATTCTGACGGGGATGTTAGATGTTTATCTTTCCAGCATAAGCAACAAAACAAATTCTGTTATGAAGGTTTTAACAATTATCACTACAATTTTTATGCCAATATCATTTTTAGCCGGATTTTTTGGCATGAACTTTAAATATTTGCCGGGTATGGAATCTCTATTTGCGCCGCTATACATTTTTTTATTAATGGTGATAATATTTTTAACAATGCTGGTATTTTTTAAAATAAAAAAATGGATTTAATTTTATAGAAAAAATAATTAAATGATAAAAAATAAAAATATATGAATATTTTTAGAAACAGGTTTGTTAATATAGCAATTTTAGTTTTAGTTGCGCTGGTTTTGAGATTTTATTTTGAAGAATTTTTAGGCGAAGAAAATGCCACTTGGATAAGGGTAACAAGCATTATTGTTATTCTGGGCGTTGGGGCGGTTTTTGTTTTGCGGGGCATAGCTAATATAATAGAGGAAACAACGGAGATTTTGAGCGAAAGGACAAAAATTGCCAGTGGACTTTTGCAGTCATTGGGAACAGCTTTCCCGGATATGATATTGGGAATAGTGGCAGCCATTATGAGCTTGAGGCTGGTAAGCTCAGACTATGCTTTGGCCATAAATTTTGCCATAATAGCCGCGGCAACCACTTTTGGTTCTAATATTTATAATATTGGCCACGCCGCATGGTGCGTTTTTAGGCAAAATATTTCAAATAAAAAAGAAAAGCCTGTGTTAATGATGCCGGGAATAAAAGGGCTGGGAACCGTTATTCCAATGAAAGACCACACAACAAAGCCGTCTTTGATGGAAATAGACGAATCTGTGGATATTTTGAATGTTTTAACAATTTTAACAGCAGTGGTGGCAATTTCAATGGTGGTTTTTGGGCAAGTGGCAAATCCGCCCGAAAATGTTTCAGGAGATTTATATCAATTGGTAAAACCGGCAGGTTTTGTTATTTTGGCCTTATGTATTCTAACGATGTATATTTTTAGAAAAACAAAAAGGCAGCATATTTTGGTCCAAGAGATTGCGAAGGAAGAAAGGTATTACGCAAAAAAATCAACTTTTGCAATATTGTTTATTTTAGCCCTATCGGGAGCAGCTATTTTGTTCGCGGCCGAAAGCATGGTTTCGGCTGTTCAGGTTTTTTGCGATATTACCGGAATGCCGTTTGTGATAGCAGGAGTTTTGGCTGGAGTTATTGGATGCATGGGGGAAATGATTGTGGTGCACAATTTTACGATAAACCCAAAGGGCAGAATTGGAGATGCTTTAGTTGGAGTGGGGATGGATAATATTGTAACAACAATGGGCGCTTCTATTGTGGCAGTAATGGGCGGAATATTTTTGGGAGGAAATGCCTTAATTTTAATTTTTGTCATAATTCTTGCCTTAAACACTGTTTTAATATGGCAAATATCAAAAATGAAAAACTATTTTCTTTTACACTAAAATGACAAAGAAAACATTTTTAATTATATTTGGGTCAATATTGGCAATTTCTGTTGCTTTTTGGTTTTGGAGGGAAAGCATGTTTTCAAAAGAAATTTTAAGAGTAGATATTTTAGGGACAGATGCGGCCAAAGTCGGCGAGGAAATAGAATATACCGTTAAATACAAAAATAACGGAAATTTTGTTTTGGAAAACCCAAAACTTATTTTTGTAATGCCCGATAATTCACTCACCGAAGACGGTAAAACAATAATCACACAAGATTTAAAAGATATTTATCCTGGAGACGAGGAGCTTGTTAAAATAAAAACCAGGCTTTTGGGAAAAGAAGGGGATTTGAAAACCGCAAAAGCTTCTATTTCATATACTCCAAAAAATTTAACAGCAAAATACGAGTCAAAAACAACTTTTACCACCAAAATTGACAAGGTTCCGATTACTCTGGATTTTGATATTCCTTCAAAAATTGAAAAAGGGAAAGATTTACAATATTCCATAAATTATTTTTCAAATATAGACTATCCTTTGGAAAATTTAAGCCTGAAAATTGACCAGACCGACGGGTTTAGTTTTACTTCCTCTGACCCGTCGTCCTTAGACCATGCAGAGTGGAAGCTTAAAACTTTAAACAAGGCGCAAGGCGGAAGAATAACTATTAAGGGAAGCATAAACGCTGACACAAATAAGACCTTAACTTTTTCAGCAAATCTTGGCATGTGGCAAAACGGGAATTTTATTGTAATTAAGCAGGCAACACAGGACGTGCAGATTATACAACCGTTGTTGTTTATTTCCCAGCAAGTAAATAATTCTTCAAGCTACATTGCTTCTGCCGGAGAAATATTACACTACCAAATTTCTTTTACAAACATTGGGTCTGATTCTTTTGATAATTTATTTGCTATTGTAAGATTAGACGGGCAGGCTCTGGACATGTCCACAATACAGGCGCAGGGCGGGCAGGTTCAGCCTAACGACAATATGATTGTTTTTGATTCAAATTCGGCTCCTCAATTAAGGCGATTGGAAAAACAGCAATCCGCGCAGATAAGTTTTGACGTAAGAGTAAAAAATAATTGGATGCCTAATTCTTCTGATCCCGCCAGCTCAACAATTACAGACGAGATAAATGTTTCACAAATTGTGCAAAAATTCAGCATAAAAGTAAATTCAGGATTAGTTATATCCCAATCGGGGTATTATCAGTCTTCGGAAATTCCAAATTCAGGATTGACTCCGCCAAAAGTCGGGCAGGCGACAACCTATACAATAACATGGAATATCAAAAATTATTCCAGCGACGAAAAAAACGTTAAAGTAAAG